>C688J18823_10000016_pt1 | contig 145476 bp, 134 predicted proteins | sample HopSoiMetagenom1_FD_18823 | JGI IMG/M metagenome (IMG submission 18823)
CAATGCGTTTAAGCCGGGCGGAACGTTGAACCGCTATTTTGGCGGGACAATGGAGCAGCTCAAGTGGGGCGAGCCGCTCTACACGCTGCTGTATGCGGTGGGCATCATCTTCTTCGCTTATTTCTACGTTTCCATCGTGTTCAATCCGTCTGATGTGGCGGACAACATGCGGAAATACGGCGGCTTTATTCCGGGCATACGTCCCGGCCATCGCACGCGCGACTACATTAACGACGTGCTGACGCGTGTGACCCTGGTGGGCGGTTTGTACCTGATCCTGATTTCGCTGATTCCGGAATGGATGATCGCCGGTATCCATCTTGATCACATACCGTGGATTGGGCCAAAGGTGTTCAGCGGCCTGCCTACATGGGTGCTGCACGGCTTGAACGTGAACTTTTACTTTGGCGGAACATCGCTGTTGATCGTGGTAGGCGTGGCCATGGACACGGTGAACCAGATTGAGTCACAGCTGGTGATGCGCCACTATGAAGGCTTTACTTCTCGCAGTGGACGAGTACGCGGCAGAAGGCTCTGGGGTTAAGCGGAATTTCCGGCCGGCACGGTGTTGACGCTATGAGCGGGAAAAACATACCTGTTGGTCCGATCGTCCTGCTGGGAGCGCCAGGAGCAGGCAAAGGCACACAGGCCAAGCTGATTGCCGGACATTACGGAATTCCCCATATATCGACTGGGGACATTCTGCGGGACAACGTGGCCCGCAGCACCGAGTTGGGCAGAAAAGCAAAACGGGTCATGGAGCGGGGCGACCTGGTATCCGATGACCTGGTAAATGGGATGGTTTCAGAACGGCTCAAGCAGCCGGATACTGGCCGGGGTTTTGTTCTGGATGGCTTTCCGCGGACGGTAGCGCAGGCGGAATGGCTGGATCGTGAGCTGGCGGGGAAGGCAGGGGAGAGAAGGCCGACGGTTGTCGTGGACGTTGATGTAAGTTATAATCAATTACTGCAACGGCTTACAGGCCGCCGTACTTGTCCTGTCGACGGCAAGATTTACAACATCTATCTCCAGCCGCCCAAAACTGAAGGCGTTTGCGACGTCTGCGGCACCCAGTTGTTCCAGCGCGTTGACGATACGGAAGAGGTCATATCTGAGCGTTTAAAGAGTTATAAACGCCAGACGAAACCTCTGGAAGATTTTTACCGGAAGAAGGGCCGCTTGCGCCTTGTGAACGGAGATCAGCCAGTTGAGAAGGTCACGGCGGAGATGTTTCGGGCAATTGAAGGCGGCGCTGCCGCGGCAGGCACGACTGAGTAGTAGAAGTAAGTAGTAGTTGAAGTAAGAATGATTAATTGCAAATCACAATCCGAACTGGCCAAAATGAAGCGCAGCGGCCAGATCGTCCGCCAGGTTCTGGATGCGGTAAAAGCAATGGTCGCGCCCGGCGTTTCCACCATGGACCTGGAAAACGCAGCGGAAGAAAAGATCCGCGAGTTTGGCGCGAAGCCGGCATTTAAAGGTTATTGCGATTATCCCTGCGTGCTGTGCACGTCGGTAAACAATGAAATCATTCACGGTATTCCGTCAGAGAAGCGCGTGCTGAAAGAAGGCGACATTGTTTCTATCGACTGCGGCGTAGTTCTGGACGGCTATTACGGCGATTCGGCCATTACCGTTCCAGTAGGCAAATCGATTGCGCCGGAGTTGCAAAAGCTGCTCGATGTAACGGAAACGTCGCTGAAGAAGGCCATCGCTGAAGTGAGGCTGGGCAAGACGGTTGGAGACGTGGGCGCGGCAGTGCAGGAATATGTTGAAGCCAATGGTTTCAGCGTGGTGCGCGAATTTGTGGGGCACGGAATCGGAACGCGGCTGCATGAAGACCCGCAGGTCCCGAATTTCGGCACGCGTGGTCACGGAACGCGGCTGCGTGAAGGCATGGTCATTGCTATTGAGCCGATGGTGAATATCGGCAAGCCCGGAGCGCGCGTCCTGGATGACAAGTGGACCGCAGTGACTGAAGACGGCAGCTACAGTGCGCATTTCGAGCACACAGTGGCGGTGACGAGAAATGGTCCGCTGGTGTTGACTGAGTAGCTGGTGGAAGATTGGCCGTTAAGGGCTGCGTGAAAAAGATCGAGGGATCTCTACAATTGAGACTCTCAAGGAGCTAGGTGAGTAAAGAAGACGCGATTGAGGTGATGGCAACGGTGCTTGAGCCGCTGCCGAATGCCATGTTCCGGGTGGAACTGGAAAACAAGCATCAGGTGCTGGCACACGTTTCCGGCAGAATGCGCAAGAACTTCATTCGCATCCTTCCCGGTGACAAGGTAGCGGTGGAACTCTCACCGTATGACCTCACACGCGGGCGAATTGTGTATCGGTACAAATAAGGAACACAGGCAAGAGTGCCTGTGCCACAGGGAATCAGGAAATTATGAAGGTCAGAGCATCAGTAAAGAAAATCTGTGACAAGTGCAAGATCGTGCACCGCAAAGGTGTAGTGCGCGTGATCTGCGAGAACTCGAAACATAAACAAAGGCAGGGGTAGTCTATGGCACGCATTTCAGGTGTTGATCTTCCGCGCAACAAGCATGTGAACATCGCGCTCACGTATATCTACGGTATCGGCAATTCGCGTTCCACGCGGCTTCTGGAAACCGCGAAGGTCGAGCCCATGAAGAAGGTCCAGGACCTGAATGAGGATGAGGTCAACCGCATCCGCCAGGCCATTGAAGCTGAAGGCGACGTGGAAGGTGATCTGCGCAAAGACATCTCCATGCACATCAAGCGGCTGATCGAAATCGGCTCGTATCGCGGCTATCGTCATCGCCGCAACCTGCCGGTCCGCGGACAGCGTACACATACCAATGCCCGCACCCGTAAAGGTCCGCGCAAAGGCACAGTCGCAAACAAGAAGAAGACGGCGGCAAAAACCTAGCAATTAGCCATTAGCAATTGGCAATTAGCTCAACTGTGAATGCGGCTGACCGTGAGGTCACGCAAGAGATTAAACAGGGAAAATGATCTTATGGCGAAAGCAACAGCAGCACCTGGAAGCGGCGCTACCGGAACAAAAGGCAAGAAAAAAGTCTTCAAGAAGAAGGAACGCAAGAATGTTCCGCATGGCGTGGTGTTCATCCAGGCCTCCTTCAACAACACCATTGTGACCATCACGGACAGTGAAGGTAAAACTCTGGCGTGGAAGAGTTCTGGTTCGCTGGGCTTCCGCGGATCGCGCAAAGGCACTCCGTTTGCCGCGCAGCAGGCGGCCAGCAATGCCGCCAGCCAGGCACGTGATCATGGCATGCGTTCGGTTGAAGTGCGCGTGAATGGCCCTGGTTCAGGACGTGAATCGGCTATCCGTGCCCTGGCTGCTGCCGGGCTGGACGTGAAGACGATTAAAGACGTCACGCCGATTCCGCATAACGGATGCCGGCCGCCGAAAAGACGGAGAGTGTAACGTGGGTCCGGAGATCGCCGAACGCGTGAAGCTGGCGCGACTTGTGCCGTTGGCGCATGTGGCGGATGTTCGGAAAGCGATGGGGTTTTACCAGTTGCTCGGCTTTGCAGTGAAGAAGACGGTTGAGCACGGGGGCCAGACACAGTGGGCGTGGCTGCAGCATGGCGGCGCCGATCTGATGCTAGGGCGTTCGGCGCGGCCGATGAATCCGGGGGCGCAGGACATTTTGTTTTACATGTACGCGCCCGATGTGGCTGCGTACAGGGCCGAGCTCGAAGCCAACGGCGTGAAGGTAGGCCCGATACAGTATCCGTTTTACTCGCCACGCGGCGAGTTTCGCATCGACGATCCGGACGGCTATACGTTGATGGTCGCGCATGCGGATTGAAAGTGCGTTTCGATGAGAAACGCGAGATGAAAATTTGGATCGGGATGGAAGGGCCACACCGCCTGTAAACCGATCGTCACCTGAAGTAAAGGAGAATCAATGGCACGTTATAAAGGTGCAGTATGCCGCCTTTGCCGTCGCGAAGGCATGAAATTATTTTTAAAAGGGGCCAAGTGTTTTACCGACAAGTGCCCTGTGGAAAAGCGCAACTTCGCTCCCGGCCAGCATGGCAAGGACCGCAAAGCCAAGGTCGTAGGCTACGGCTTGCAACTCCGGGAAAAGCAGAAGACCAAGCGCATGTATTTCACCCTGGAAAACCAGTTCCGCAACTACTTTGAGAAAGCCGCGCGCAAGCCAGGTGTAACCGGCGAATTGCTCCTGCAACAGCTGGAGCGCCGGCTGGACAACGTGGTTTACCGCCTGGGATTTGCGACCTCGCGTCGCCAGTCGCGGCAGATTGTGCGCCACGGCCATATTGACGTGAACGGACGTCGCGTGAACATCCCGTCATTCCAGGTAAGCGCCGGAGACGAGATCCAGGTACGCGAAAAAGCGAAGAAGTTCACGGTGATTGAGGGTGCGCGCGACTATTCGAGCCACCAGCCTGTGGTTGGATGGCTGGAAGTGGATCGCGATAACCTGAAGGGCCGCGTTTTGTCACTGCCGAAGCGTGAAGACATTAATGCGCCGGTCAACGAACAGTTGATCGTCGAACTGTACAGCAAATAATTTCGGTAAGCGGCGGACGTAGGTCCGCCGCATGCCGCCTGATGAATCGAAGTTTTGGGGCCGGGCATCAAATAGGCTCCCACTGATTCATCAACCTTAAATTTATTTCGCCAGAGGCTGCAGCTAGCAGCAGCTTCGCAATTGCCCGCACCAGAACAGCCTTGTGGTCTCCCAGCCGCATGCGCCAAACGGAGCGGAGTTGAAAGGACAAAAAGCACATGGTTCTATGGAGAGGTTTCCAAAAACCCAAGCGTCTTGCCACCGATACCGAGACACTTACCGACAAATACGGCCGCTTTTACGCCCAGCCTTTTGAGCGTGGATTCGGCACCACCATTGGCAACGCCCTGCGGCGCGTGCTGCTGTCTTCGATTGAAGGCGCGGCCGTAACCGCCGTGAAAATTGAAGGCGTGCTGCATGAATTTCAATCGATCCCCGGCGTCGTGGAAGACGCGACCGACATCATCCTTAACCTGAAGCAAGTCCCGTTCAAGCTCAACGGCGACGGTCCCAAGGCAATCTATCTCAAGGCCGAGCAGCCGGGCGTGGTCACCAGCAGCATGATTGAAGCTGATGGCGACGTGGAAATCCTGGACAAGAATGTTTACATCGCCACGGTTTCTGAAGGCGGCAAGCTCGACATGGAAATGCGCCTGAAGCGCGGCCGCGGTTATGTGGCTGCCGACAAGAACTTTGACGAAGACCTGGGCCTTGGCTTTATCCCGATTGATTCGGTCCACTCTCCCGTGCGCAAATGCAATTACACGGTTGAAGCGGCTCGCCTGGGACAGATCACCGATTACGACAAGCTCGATATCGAAATCTGGACGAACGGCTCCATTGCTCCGGCTGACGCACTTGGCTTGGCGGCAAAGCTGCTCAAGGACCACATGACCATCTTCATCAACTTTGAAGAAGAGTTGGAGACGGAATCGCGTGGTGAAGAGAAGCCGCTGATCAAGAATGAAAACCTGAACCGTTCGGTGGAAGAGCTGGAGCTTTCTGTGCGCAGCTACAACTGCCTCAAGAATGCGAATATCCAGTCGATCGGCGAGCTGGTGCAGAAGACGGAAGCGGAGATGCTCAAGACCAAGAACTTCGGCCGCAAGTCTCTCAATGAGATCAAGGAAATCCTTGCTTCTATGGGCCTCTCGCTGGGCATGAAGATCGACGATCAGGGCAACGCCGTCCCCGGACCCACCAGCCAGATGCCATCCGCAGTGTCCATGGGCGGCGGCGGACTGGATGAAGGCGGCGACGGGCAGGAGTTTTAAAGATCGGTTGATTGGGAGATCTGGTGATCGGGAGATCGGAACGGCTGTAATGCGATTTCCAGATCGCCAAAGGCTAAGAGCCAAAGGCTGTTCGATCAGCAGCTAGACACTAGTGCTGGTCATGCAACAGAAATTTTTTTGAAGGACAAAAGTCATGCGTCACCAGAGACACACGAAAAAACTCGGACGTAACACCAGCCATCGGCGCGCGCTGCTGCGCAACCTGGTGACCTCGCTCATCATGGAAGAGCGGCTTGAAACCACGCCGGCCAAGGCCAAAGCCATGCGTCCGCACGTGGAAAAAATGATCACGCTGGGCAAGCGCGGAGACCTTTCCGCGCGGCGCCTGGCCGGCAGCTATCTGATGACCCGCGAATCAGTCAGCCGCTTGTTTGAAACCGTGGCGCCCCGTTTTGGCGACCGCAGCGGCGGCTACCTGCGCATCATCCACAAAGGATGGCGCGCCGGAGATGGCGCTGCAACCTGCTACATCGAGTTGCTGGGTAGCGAGAAGGTAATTGAGGCCAAGCGCACCAAGCGGGCAGAGATCCGCACCAAGCGCCAGGAAGAAGTCCGCAAGCAGATGGAAGAAGAGCAGGCAGCTGCTGCCACTGAACAGGGCGGCGAGGAAGAAAAGAAGTAGCTGCTCAGGCGAAATTTATATTTAGGAAGCGTCCTTGTGGGCGCTTTCTTTTTTGCGCGGAGAATCTGCCTCGTTGCATGCAGGGAACCGCGCGGGATAATAAAAATTCGTCTTGCGGTGCGTTTCCGCTGCGTCCCCACGGAATTGCACCTTCCATTTGTGTGGCCGGCTTACACCGGGAGGGAGCTTGATTTCCAGCATATATCCGGCCCAGGCAAAACGGATGAGAGACGCCACATAAAGGCTGAGCAGGCCGCCGGTTTCCTCCGTGGTGCGCGCCAGCACCATTTTTTCCAGGTCATGCGATTGCCACATGAAATCGCGCTCAACACGGCTGCCTTGTGTTCTGCGCATCATGAAGAGACGCGTTCCATTCGCGATAAATTCTTTCTCCACGCTTTCAGGTGAATGGTGGCTGGAATCGTCATAAGGATCGCCGACGAGCAGGATGGTATCGCCCGGCTGGTGCGGCCCAAAAAGCGCGAGAGCTTCATGCAGAGCGTCCCACAACGCAACGCGCTTTCCCAGCGGGGGCGCGCCTTCAACGACTTCATTGATCGCTGCAGTGCGCATCTCCGGTTCGGAAGAAAAGCCCTTGGTGAAGGTGGCTTTTTCGGCAAAGACTCCGAAAGCTACAGGCTTTCCGGCAGGCGCCTGACGTGCCTGTTGCGTAACGGTGGTTACCAGGTCTGAGAGCTTGTCATTTTTGGCCGAGCCTTCAGTTTCAAGCAGGATCAGCAGACGGTTGTTGAAGTCACGGCTGGCGCTCACCACAGGCAGTCTCTTCCCGTCGATTTTTATTTCCAGGTCGCTTGGCTTAAGCGTCTCAATTTCGTCTTTCGTGAGCTGATCATAAAAGGAGGCCAGCACGGTGGTGGTGCATTCCTGGGCAAGTCCCTGGGACGATAGCAGAAGCGCAAAAACTGCGATGACAAGGCGCATGGGGAACACCTCACAGCTAACTATTATCCTAGAATAAGCAATGCCGAAGGTTAAAATTTAGATGGCTGATCGTGATGGAAGGGCATAAAAGGTTTAAGTGGTATAAGGAATTGTCTTTGCCGCAGATTTGCGCAGATGGGCGCTGATCAGGAATTGGCCGCGAATGAACGTGAAACACGCGAATCTTCTTAAGGGCTGCCAATGTGAATATTGCGTGAGGTGCAAGTGAAGAGGGATTTGCTAGGTTCTTGCTGATCCTGATGCTTCAGCGGAGCTGTTCCCTCACCGCTCGCCTTCGGCAAGCCTCAGGCTCGGGATTCGGGATAGCAGGTCGCGGTGAGAGGCAGCAGTTTTGCTCTGCTACCATTTTTGTTTTCTACAGAATCATTTTTTTACTTTTTCAAAGAATTGTCGAAACATCTCACGTTCAGGGAACATCTTTCGCCTTCCAAGTGAATTACTCCAGCGCGCAAAACTCAAGAGGCCGACAAATTCGGCCTGACGCAAGGAGCCAAGCCATGTCAATGATGGTTGGAGCGCGCAGCACGCAGTCGAGTGAGATCAATGTCACGCCATTGATCGATGTTCTATTGGTCCTGCTGATCATTTTTATGGTCATTTTGCCCGAGCATAAGTGGGGCGAGAAGACTCTGGTCCCGCAGCCGAGCACAGAAAGCGCGGAGAAGAATCCTCCGATGCCGATTGTCATCCAATTAAAAGACGTTGGTGAAAACAAGCGGCCTCTGCTGAAGATCAACCAGGAAGAAGTTTCCTGGGACGCTTTGGAATCGCGCCTTACGGCTGCATTTAAACTTCAGGTCGACCGGGTAGCTTTTGTGAAAGGCGACCCGGAAGTGGACTTTGAATATGTGGCGCAGGCCGTGGATATCACGCATCATGCGGGTGCCGACCGGATAGGCTTGCTGGGCAAGAAAGATTAGCAGAGTTCCCGAGTGCAGGAGTCCTTTCACAAAGGCTTTGCACCGAAGTAGCAGTAAATAAACGGCTTGCAGACGCAGCACTTGCTGAGAAAAGATCTTGTGAAGGCTGCGTGCTCGTTGTTTTTTGCGCGTATTGGGCGTATTATTAAGGAGTGGTAGCTGGTTTCGGCTCAGGCCGGAGGGTGGTCTCCACCCCAACAGGCGAAAGACGAGCTTGTCGGGGACCCCGGATCTGAGTGGGTTAGAAATCCCCAATTCGGCGAACGTACCAGTGGGCGGATTGCCCACTTTTATTTTGGGGAGAAACGATCTTCACCAGTAACAAACTGTTCGGAAGTGGATGGCGGCAGATCTCAACACAATTCGCGAAATTGCTGGCCGCGTGGCCACGGCACAAGGCATTGAAGTTGTGGATGTGGAATTGCGAGGCGGCGGCAAAGCGCGCACCTTAAGAATCACCATCGACAAGCCGGAAGGCGTAACGCACGAAGATTGCGCCATGGTCAGCCGGGACGTTTCGACCATCCTGGATGTGGAAGACGCAGTTCAGGGCGCTTCGTACACGCTGGAAGTTTCGTCCCCAGGGTTGGATAGACCGTTGAAGAGGCCGGAAGATTACCGGCGCTTTACCGGAAGCATATTGAAGTTGACAACGCGCGAGCCGGTAAACGGCAACAGGCATTTTGAAGCGCGTTTACAAAGATTTGAAGAAGGAAAGCTGATTCTGGAAACGATTCCGGGCAAGAAAAAGCCGAAGCCGGGACACGCTCAGCCAGCGCAACAAATTGAGATAGAGCTGGCAAACGTGGAAAAGGCCAATCTGGTACCCGAGATTTAGAGACCAGAAATTTCAGCCGCACTTATTAAGGACAGTATGGCAAGCGAAATTTATAACGTGATTGACGCCCTGAGCCGGGAAAAGGGAATTGATCCGCAAATTGTGGTGAGCGCGGTGGAAGACGCCATAGTTGCGGCCACACGCAAGAAGGAAAAGAGCCAGGAAAATCTCAAGGGTGAGCTGGACAAAGAATCCGGCATGATCCGCGTGTACGCGGTGAAGAGCATCCTGCCTTCAGAAGACGACATTGAAGATCCGCAGCTGGAAATTTCTCTTGATGAAGCCAAGGCGCTCGATCCGAACGCCGAGGTTGGCGGGGAAGTACGCTTCCTGAAGTCGACGGAAGGGCTGGGCCGCATCTCCGCGCAGATCGCCAAGCAGATCATTTTCCAGAAAGTACGCGAAGCGGAACGTGACACGGTTTATAACGAATACATTGGGCGCGTGGGCGAAGTCCTGAATGCTACGGTGAAGCGCATTGAAGGGCCAGATGTGATCTTTGACATTGGCAGGGCTGAAGCTCGCATGTCAAAAAAAGAGCAGTCGCGGCTGGAATCGTTTTCCGTAGGCGAGCGCGTCCGCGCCGTGCTGGTGCGCGTAGACAAGAATTCCAAAGGTCCCGCTGTCGTGGTTTCCCGCGCGGCGCCGGAGCTGGTGCAGAACCTGTTTCAGACGGAAGTGCCGGAAATTTATGACGGCACCGTGCAGATCAGGGCCATTGCCCGTGAAGCCGGTGAGCGCACCAAGATTGCCGTGATGTCGCGCGATAAGGATGTAGACGCCGTGGGCGCTTGCGTCGGCATGAAGGGCATGCGGGTGCAATCAATCATTCGCGAGCTGCGCGGCGAGAAGATTGACATTATCGAATATCACGAAGATCCGGTTACGTTCGCGGAAAAAGCGCTGCAACCCGCCAAAGTCAGCCGCGTGACCGTGGTAGATCAGACAGACAAGCACCTTGAAGTGGTGGTGGATGACAGCCAGCTCTCGCTTGCCATCGGCAAGAAGGGGCAGAACGTGCGTCTGGCGGCCAAGCTGCTGGGCTGGAAAATCGACATCAAGAGCGAAGAAGAAAAGCGCCAGGAAGTGGAACAGCAGATGGAATCGCTGACTACTCAGCAATCCACGCCGCTAGCAAACGTTACTGACCTGGGCGAAGCTTTGATCGGCAAACTGAGTGAAGCGGGTATTTCCACGGTGGAAGCCCTGGCCGATATGACGCCGGAACAATTAGAAGAAGTGCCCGGCGTAGGCCCTAAAACAGTGGAAAAAATTAGCATTGCGGTGAATAATTACTTCTCTACCCTTGAAACAGGCCCTGCTGTAGCCGCCATCCCTGAAGCCGGGGAACCAGCCGCTGTGGAAGGTGAAGCGGCGGCGGAACCAGCAGCCGAAATAACAGCTGCTGAAGACGCTACAACGGAGAACGCGGAAGCAGTAGAGACAGGCCAGGGCAGTGAAGCCGCCGCAATCGCAGGGGTGGAAAATGCTCCCAATGCAGACGTGGCGGAAGTCCACACGCATGGCGAAGATCAGGCCGTAGATGCAGGATTGGTAGAACCGGAATTGGCAAAGCCGGATGAAAAAGCTGAAGAAGAACCATCGTAGTGAGATTCAAGGCAAAAACCGTGAGGTCATTATGATCGCGTAACAGGTACTCGGAGGAAATAGAGAGCGGATGAAAATTCGAATCAATGATCTGGCCAGAGAGCTTGAGGTAAAGGCCAAGGCAATTCTGGATATATTGCCGGAAGTGGGCGTTACCGAGAAGAAGACTCACTCAAGCTCAATTGAGGAGGATGAAGCGGTACGTGTCCGAAAGCATTTTTCGGCCAGGTCCGGTTCGTCTTCGCGGGAAAGAGCGTCCGCGACAGAGGTCAAACCGAAAATCGACCTCTCTAAGATTTCCAAGCCTGGCGACGTAGCACGGCTGCTCAGAGAGAGAGAGCAGCAGCAACAGCATCCGCCCGCGCCTCCGGCCAAAGCGCCTGTCGCTGCCGCTCCACCGGTTGCTCCTCCGTCGCCCGTGAAAGCGACGCCAGCAGCGCCTCCGCCTACGGCAGAAAAGCCCGCCGCTGTGGTCTCCAAACCTGCTGCTCCGGCAGCGGAAAGAAGTGCTGTGGTTACACCTCCTGTGGTAAAGCCGGCGACGCCGGTAGTCGTTGCGCCTCCTCCAGTTGAAAAGCCAGCCGCTCCGCCCGCAGTAGTGGTTACCCCGCCAGCACATCCTCCGGCAGTAGTTGTTACGCCACCGCAGGCAGCTGCGCAAAAGCCGCCAGCAACGCCTCCAGCAGCAACGGCCAGCCCGCATGGAACTCCCGCTGCGCCGCCTTCAACCAAGCCTGTACCGGGCCAGCCGATTGTGCAGCAGAGAAGAATGATCACGCCGCAGACAGGGCCTCGTCCGGTGTACACAGCGCCGCCGCCACGCGCAGCTGCGCCCAGCGCCCCTCAAGGTCGCCCGATGCAGGGAGCCCCGGGAACGCGGTCCATGCAAGGCCAGGGCGCGCCCGGACAGCGTCCACAAGGCGTGGTTCGCGGCCAGCCAATTTTTCAGCGGCCCAGACCAGGCGGCGGTCCAAGCGGCCCCGGAGGCCCTCCGGGATCGCGTCCTCCGTATCAAGGCAGGCCCGGCGAACAGCGTCGAGGTCCTCATCCAACAAGCTCACCGCGGCCGGGTGGCTATCCGCCACGCCCCGGAATGGGCGGAGTAGGTCCAGGTGGGCCACCGCCGCCAGCGGGAAGACCGGCACGTCCCGGCGGCCCAACGCGCCGCCCAGGGCAGCCTTATATCCCCCGCGAAAAAGAAGGCACGATGAAGGGCTTCACGCCACCGCCGCGTCTGGCGTTGTCGAACGAGCCGCTTCCAATCACTCGCTCCATCACTATTGGTGAAGGCATCAGCGTAAAAGATCTGGCGGAAAAGCTGGGCGTACGCGCCAAAGATCTGATTGCCCGCCTGCTGATGAAGGGCGTAATGGCCACGGTAAACCAGAGCCTCGATTTCGAATTGGCCAAAGATTTGGCGCGTCATTTTGGCGCAGAGTCTGAATCGATCAGCTTTGAAGATCAGGCTGCGCAGGAAATGGCAGCGCTGACCGGCGCGACACAAGAGCAAGCAGCGCAGGCCGCTGTGACGCGTCCTCCGGTGGTTACGATCATGGGCCACGTCGATCACGGCAAAACGTCGCTGCTCGATGCCATTCGCGAAACCGATGTCGCCGGCGGCGAAGCTGGTGGAATCACGCAGCACATCGGCGCTTACAAAGTGAAGATCACCAAGGAAGATTCGCCTGCATTTGGCCGGCAGATCGTCTTCCTGGATACGCCGGGTCACGAAGCGTTTACGCGCATGCGCGCCCGCGGCGCAAAGGTCACCGATATCGTAGTCCTAGTCGTCGCAGCGGATGACGGCGTAATGCCGCAGACGCTTGAAGCTATGGACCACGCCAAAGCCGCGAAAGTCCCGATCATCGTGGCGGTCAACAAGATCGACAAGCCAGAAGCTTTGCCCGACCGTGTGAAGAAGCAGTTGGCCGATCGCGGACTGATGCCGGAAGACTGGGGCGGCACCACGGTGTTTGTGGATGTTTCCGCCAAGAAGCGCACCAACCTGAACCTGCTGATGGAAATGATCTGCCTCGTCGCCGATCTGCAAGACCTCAAGGCCAATCCTGAGCGTCCGGCAACGGGCACCGTGGTTGAAGCCAAGGTGGATCGCGGCCGCGGCGTTGTGGCCACCGTGCTGGTACAAAACGGCACGTTGCGCGTGGGGGATAATTTCATTATCGGCAACACATTTGGCAAAGTGCGCGCCATGTTTGACGATCGCAGCAAGGCCGTGGAAGAAGCGCCGCCATCAACTCCGGTTGAAGTGCTTGGTCTGGAAGGCTTGCCGCAATCAGGTGACGTGCTCATGGTTGCCGACCGGGAGAAAGCGCGGCAGATCGCAGAGTACCGCGAGCAGCGCGCGCGTGAAGCCACGCTGGCCAAGAGTTCCAAGCTTTCTCTGGAAGGCCTGGCGGAGCAGATCAAGACTGCCGGCATGAAGGAGCTGCCCATTATCCTGAAGGCTGATGTGCAGGGATCCTCGGAAGTTCTGGCCGATACGCTGACCAAACTTTCCAATGAAAAGGTGAAGATCAAGATTCTCCACACCGGTGTGGGCGCCATCAATGAAAATGATGTGCTGCTGGCATCGGCGTCGAATGCGGTGATTATCGGCTTCAATGTGCGTCCGGAGCGCAAGGCTCAGGAACTGGCGGACATGGAAAAGATCGATATCCGCCTGCATTCGATCATTTACGAGCTTCAGGACCAGATCAAGAAAGCCATGCTGGGCCTGCTGGATCCGGTGATCAAGGAAACCTACCAGGGCCGCGCCGAAGTTCGCGACACGTTCCGCGTTCCCAAGGCAGGCACCATTGCTGGCTGTTACGTGCTGGACGGCATCATCAAACGCGATTCCGACGTCCGCCTGGTGCGCGATGGCGTGCAGGTCTACAAAGGCAAGGTCGGATCGCTCAAGCGCTTTAAAGATGACGCCAGCGAAGTGCGTAACGGCATGGAGTGCGGCATCAATCTCCAGAATTTCAATGACGTAAAGAAAGGCGACGTGATTGAAGCCTTTGTCACCGAGCGCATCGCGGCGGAAATGGGAGTCGCTTAGGAATCTGGTAATTGAGTAATTTGGTAAATGAGTAATTGGGTTCGGCGCAAGCCGGACCCTTTATTTTGCCCGCGAATCGCAATGGTCAGACTGTTTGCCAATGACTGAGCAGTCAGTCGGCAAAGCTGTCATCTGCTAAGCTTGTGCGTCATCGAAGCAAGCTGCTACTCGACTCTTTCGTCAAGCTTCTGCTCCCGGTGATTTATTGAAGTCGGAGGCTTTGACAGCTACAAAATCGTCTACATGTAAGGGTTTGCCTCCACTCCGCTTCGGTGAGAAAGTTGCTCACGTTTTTTTTTCATTCGACTGGGTTGTTCGATTCCTACATGGAAGGTCTGATTCAAAACTCATATTCCACCGCTCCCGTTGGGAGATAAGCGAAGACAATGAAATCTGTCAAAGAGTTTTTTGTTCCGAATTTTTTGCTTCCGCCAATGCAAAAAAGCTATGGCGGCCCATCGGCTCGCCATAGCTTTTCTCGATCCGGGTGATCAACCCTCGTCCGGACAAGCTGGTTTAAGGTTTGCCTCGCAGGTTGATGCGAACCGCGAAGTTTCTCTGCACAAAGACCCCATTCTCAAAGTCAAAGGCTGATGCACTGGCTGTTACGTCTGCCGGGCCGCCTGTGAATAGATCTGCCAGCGCGCGTCCGTGGAAGGTCTGGCCTACTGTCTGGATGGAGGCGCTCCATGGAGTAGTTCCATTGCAGGGAACAAAGACGGAGAAGAAACCGAAGGTTGAGGCGGGCCCATGCGTTTGCTTCAGTTGTCCGGAGATAGTCACAAAGGCCTGTTGCGAGCAGGAAACGAAGCCGGAAATGGTTGCCGCTCCGGTTGAGGGGGTCACCGATCCGAACTGGAGGACGCTGGGCACAATTGCGAGCGGCGGAGGCGCCGGCACAAGGTTAAAGACCAGGTTCGCATTGGAATTGGGGAAGAACGAGAAGGACGAAACCATGAAATAGTAGGTCGTTCCCGCCACCGCGTCAAACCGTATGCGCGACTGCAGCGAGACTGAATCGTCATTGCAGGCCAGTTGCGTCAGCGAACCGCGAGAACCGGTGTAGACGCTCAGTGTCGTATCGTAGTTGCTGCCGAAGGTGTTGGCCTCGATCCGCATGTTCTGGGTAGGTATAAAGGCGAACCACACCGTCTGGGTGCGGCCTGCGCAGAACGGGTCGTCGGGGGCCGTGGTGGCATTGGCTACATTCTGGCTCACCGTGAAGGGCATGGAAGGTATGACGGTTGGAGCATTGAAATCGTCATTGGGCGGCGGCAGCGGAATGACTGAAATCCGAGTTACGGCCAGGTCGGTGTTCCCGGAGAGATTGTCTCCCTGGAAAGTCACAAGGAAATCTCCGGCCAGGCTGCCGGACGGCGTCCAGTTGAAAGTGCCCGTATTGTCGCCATTGTCCACGAAGGTTGCGCCTGCCGGCACTCCGCTGGCCGAGAGCGCCACGTGGCGCGATTGCGTATCAGTAGCGGTGACCGTGAAATGCAGGTTCTGGTTTTGCAGCACCGTCAGATGGCTTGGCGCTGTGACGGACACTGTGTGATGCGCATTGAAGCGTACCTCTCCGGTTATCGGTATGACGCCGCAGAACTGTTCAAAAGTGGCATCGAAAGAGACCACGCCGTTGGAGTCATACACCGCTTCCAGGACCGTAAAGCTTCCGGTGAGCGTGTTGCATCCGAAGCCGTCACCGGAGACGTCCAGTCCCGGCTCGGTAGGGGCCTGGAAGGGAAACCGCGTCGCGCCTGTATAGGTCCCCACCGTCAGGGGCTGATCATTGGGGGCCGCGAAATCTAAAGAAAAGAAATGATCGGAACTGGAGAAGAACACCGTAACCCCATTGTCAAAATTGGTGGATGCGCTGAAACCTCCGTCCGCGGGAGTAAAGAAAAGGGGCGGGCCAAACCCATTCAAGCTGAGCGAAGTGGCCTGGGCCTGCGCTGTAGTCGTTGCAAACATCAATGCCGCCAGCAGAAATAAGCTGATGCAGATACGTTTCATTCAACTCTCCTCGTGCATGTATAGATTCTTGTGAAATTATGGTAGGGCGGCTGGTTCATTGGTCAACCTTCTGCTCCAGATGACTTCCTTCAGCCCGGCGATTACCCATGAATCTCCACTCTGATAGTGATAGTAAAGTGGCTATCGTTTCAAATTTCTCGATAAAAAATTAACTATCATTCTTACTAAACAGTAAAGTAATAATGGACTATATTTATTGCCAGGCAGTGATAGCTTATGATTTTGATTAACATCTGATAATTACTTTTTGCCGATAATGAATCTTTTCCTTTCCCTATAGACCAACTAGCGGAATGGGTTGGTCATAGATATTGCCGGCAGTGAAGCAATCCTAGGAAAGAGCCTTTCACTGAAAAACTCCTCTGGTGATGCACGTCAGTTGCCGACCGCGCCACGTAAATACCCTTTGGCTAAATACTTCATTCATTTGGACACCGCTGGGGGATGAATTTGTTTCCAGATAAGGAAGCAAATCAATCAGGAGATATGAATTGGCGCTAATAGATCTGCAGCGCAATTCATACCGGGAACCCTGGCCGATTCATGAGTAATGCGGAAAATAGAAGCCGCCCACCTCCCCGCAGAATCGTCTTAATAGAGCACATGGATGCAAACCTTGTGGGTCTATTAATGGCAAACCCTCTAAACTGTTTGCTCCAATGAGATTCGAAGTAGGCGTGATCTCTTGAACGGCAGCTGTAGTCGATTTTGTGGCTGTGAAGGGCCTGACGTTTCCACAGCTTTCAACACCCTAAAATTCTGATGTTGAATTGGAAGGGTTCCGCACGCCGCGCCGGCTAGAGAATCTCGCTGCGCCGGAACGTTTCCGGGTAATGGTGCGCTCCCGCAGACAGCGTCCATACTTTCCACTTTGCGGCCGGGGCCGTGCTGGCCTTCACCTGGATGTGCTTGAAATCGATCAATCGATCCCCTTGGATCTAGTCAGGTACACCAACGCATTATGAGCCCGCTGCAACGCCTGCTAAGTGGTCCGTGGCCATCGGCTGCTTTCAATTTCTATTGGTTTGCACCTTTCATTGAGTTGGCATTGTTTGCCTCTTTCTCTTGCGCCGCGGTCTGCTCCTCAATGTAGCGAATGATATAGCCGGCATCCACGTCACCCACGTAGACGTTGGGCATCCGCACGTTGTATTTCTTTAGGAGCGCCGTTGCAACCGGGTCCTTTTCTTCGAGCAACTGATCAGGGTGCTGAATCATTTGCGTGAGCCATTGCCGGCTGCGGGCGTGGCTTACGCCCAGCAGATCTGGCCCAATCTTGTCTCCGTGTCCGATGGTATGGCACGCGATACAATCTCTTCCGAACAAATATTTGCCTGTATCGAAGTTTTTGAGCGGGCTTCCGTCAGCCGAACTCGCCTGTTCGGCCGGTTTATCGTGCTTGAAATTATCGAGAAAATCTCCAATCATCCTGGCTTGAAAACTGGGGTTGTCAAGGGCGGAACTACGTACCCATTGGCCGATTGCCTCATTGCCGATTAGAAGATGGGCAATATGGCCATCTGCGTTCACGGAAGGGGTGGTATATAGTCCCAGCCTTTTGCCCAGAAAAATAATGTCCTCTTTCTTGCCCGTCAGAAAGGTCCAGCCTGGTCCCACATGAAATTGTTGCATGTAGGCCCGCAATACTTCTGGTGTGTCATTATCCGGATCAATGCTGATGGAATAAAAGAAGATATCTTTGCCTACGCGGTCGCCCAGCTTCTTCTGCACCTGCGCCAGGCGCGCCGTTTCCAGAGGACATGAGTAGTGGCACGTGGTGTAAATGAGATCGATGGCGACGATCTTGCCTTTGATCAGATCGTCATAGAAATGGACTTTTTTCCCATCCTGGGTAATGAGTTCGACGTTGGGGAAATGGCTTGAATCGGCCCCGTTGGCGGCCACAGGTTTGGCCGCAATCACAAATGCAAAGATGGCAATAGTAATGAGCGAAGTTAAGGCTGCGTTCTTCCAACTTTTTGACGACATGCTGTGCTCCTTTGGCCGTATTCCAAATCGACATTTCGTATTCATTGCTGCGCGATGAACGTCTGCCTAAAGGCCCGCGATTCGCAAGCGAATCGCTAGACGCTAACACTGCTAGTGGGTCAGTTTCGTGGAAACTAACCCACTCCCAGCGCGCGCCATTTCTGGCGCGCGCCGGAAGTTATGTTATGCGTTGGGAAGAATTTCGTCCGGCGTCTCAAAAGTGACGCCAGTCGGTTTTGAAATGGGTGTCGGCAGCGGGCTCAGGAACGGACTTCCGCTGTCCAGGTCCCACCGCAACAGCATGGCATTATCTTCATGCATGGTGTTGTGGCAGTGCTCCATGAACATGCCGCCCCAATCCCGGAATTGCATCTTGAGGGTTACTGAGCCGTTGTCACGCAGACGGTAAACGTCCTTGCGTCCGCTCTCCGCCGGTGACGGCGCAACGCCGTTGCGGTTGAGAATCTGACCCTCTTCAAAGTGGATGTGAATGGGATGGTCCCACCCGGATCCGCCTTGCAAGGTCCAGACTTCGGCCGTGGCAAATCCCGGTTGGGAGCTGATTCGGCCGTAGTCTGCTTCGAGTGTCCCTCCCGTATCGCTGGCGACGAGGCTGTTGGCGTTGCCGCCGTTATTATCGGTCTCAATGCCCCAGCGAAAGGAGCCCTGACCATTCCCAAGGTAGGTGGTTACGGGATCATTCTGGTTCTGGCTCCCGTTGTCATCAAATCGGAACGTGCGTTGCCGCGCTGTCGCCGGCAAGATGGGATTCGGAATCAGCGCGGTTCGTGGATTGGCAGTTAGATCGACGCTCTGGTCTGGTTGCGGCGGCGGCCCCAGAACTTTGAAGCGCAGGATTGCGCCCACGGCCGGGTCGCTAGTACCGGCAAGAGCCTGGGCCACGGTTACGATTTGCGCGGGTTCACGGCCGTCCTGGTGCACCTGCAAGTTGACCATGTCCACGGTTTGCCCAGCATGGTAGCGGGAGAAATCAATGACGATGTCATACCGCTCTGCGATGCCAAGCTGGTCCGTCTGGCTCAGAGGAACGGTGACAGGCAGCAGGTTGCCGTCATTCGCTATCTGAACGAACTGCGAGCTATCGCTCAATGCCAGCACAAAGAAGCGTGACACGCTGGCGTTCAGGATGCGGAAGCGATACCTGCGCGCATACACGTTGAAGAATGGTTTCCAGGCGAAGTTGACAGTCATCTGATCGGCCAGAAAACCATCAAAAGCGATATTGTCCATGTTGAGCTGTCCGTTGGCGTCCCAGGCTTTGTCCGCCAGCATCAGGTTGACGTCAAAGTCCAGGTTGCCCCAACCCTTTCCATTGGAAGAGCCGCTGGGCAGGCGCAGGTTCACGCCGTCGTTTACAGTTTCGTCGCCGCGATCCAGCGAACTGTAGATGTTGGTCATGCCGGCATTGCACTTGTAAACGTTCTGGTCAGTGAACGTGAACATGTGATCGTGAAACCAGTGCGTGCTCATGGTCTCGCGCCAGTCGCCCGGGACCTTGTTGATGCCGCCGGAATCACTGGGAGCGCCGGCGCGCGGGTCGGTGGCGCCGGTATTAATGCTGGTAAACCCCGCCAGCACCCACGGCCAGTGGTAATCGTAAAACTGATTAGGCCAGAAATAGGCCCCGGTGAAGCCATCGTTTTCCGCGCCGTGGTGACCATTGTGTTCATGTGTGGTGAGCGTGTATCGCCCAAAGCCGCCGTTATTCTTGATGTCAGTCGTCAAGCCATTGTGATGGCGGAACAGGATCGGTTCACCATAACGGACCATGTTCAGCTTGGGAGGAAAGGTGCCCTGGAACGTCCATACCCGGTTTGCATTCTGAGTTGGAAAATTGGGATGAAATTTTGCCGGGATGGCTACGGCCGGATTGATTCCCGAATTCAAGTCTGGGGTCACCTGCGGATTGTAGGTAGTATTCGAGGTCACTGGTTTGGTGGTGACCTCACTCGCTACCTGAGGAGGGAACTGTGCAAAGCGCTGGTGCGCCCAGTTCGCTCCCGGGGGACGACCCTCAATCGGACCCTTGGTTCCAGCGGGAAACCCGAAACCGGGATCAAGCACTTGCTGCGTCTGGTTGGATTGCGCCATCGGCGCGGGGGTAAGCGTAGAGACCGCGTTGCGGTGCAGGACGTCGAAACGGGGCATCGGCTGGGTAAACGGCTTTACGCCAAACGTTGGACTGGCGGGTAGTCCCGTAGGGATTCCCTGATTGTCGGAGTTGCCCGCAAGGAGCGCACTCGGTGATGGCGACTGGCCCACCGCATATCTGACAAATGGATTTAGACCGCGGATCGGCAGCATTATGCGGCGCTTGTGAACAGGCCCCATTTGACCAGATCACGCCGTCTAATCTGGCCGTGGGATAGTGCCTTTGTGATTTCCGCGCGGTTGTATCGTGCATTTTCCGCGTCCCGGATTCTTCTTTTATCTGAATGTTCTGACAACCAAATACTGTCATCTTTATCTTTTCGGGACATGCTTTGATCTCCTATTTAGGGAATCATTGTTGTCTGGCTGTGATTCAAGACGTAGTCTGGCAGAGCGACTGAAATCTCGGGCGGATCACAGTTGAACATTCGATTCCCAGATTGCGAAATGCTTGGTGATGATTTGGAGGTGGAGTTCCCTCGCAGTGAGAATGAAGCGCGTGAGGGGAGTTCCACGGGCTGACGTCAACTACTGTTTACCCTCCAGGAGGCTGGCGGGGCTGCACTGGAGGAACGAAGTTTTACTGCGCGCAGAAAGGTATCACAGCAGATTCAGCAATTCTGAATACTTTTTAATTTTGTTTTGTAAAGAGTTTCATTGTGGGAAGAATATTATTTTTTATATGACGGTAGCCGTAAAATATGTGGGACCGTATTTTTGGGCATCCGAGTTCCATTGCGGGTGACCCCGCGCTTCCCATATGGATTCTGGTCCTCACGAATCGCAAGTAAGTTGGTTGAATAAAGAAGGCGTGAAGAATATCGAGAACGTAAACGCCAGCCTGAAAGCGGCAACCTCATGGTCTCACGGCAGGCAATTAAATCATTTCAAATAATCTTTAAGATCAGCGGGGCTGCCAGCCGCGCGTTTTCTTCTACCGAACAGGAATTCCCAACCAATTTGAGTTTCTATATCAGGTAGCAATTCGTGAGATGGCTTTTGTCTTGTTTATTCGGGTAGTAGTGGGCATGTTCCGATTACAGAATTTGCCAAACTAGGGATTTCGGAGCTCGAGCTAGCCCCGCTGCACCGTGCAAGAAAACTACGTCAGGGCAAGTGGAAACGTGGGTAGTGGGCTACTCTCAATGTGAGACTCGCATTTCAAGGGCGTTTTGTGGCATCATACAGATATGCCAAAGCCGCATAAGCAATCGAAACGGCCAACGGATGTAAACCAGATCGCTCACCGCTTGGTCGAGCTTTCCACCAGTGAACCAAGAGAGGAAACCCCTTCAATCCCTGCTGGGCTGTCCAATTATATGGCGGCCATCGGGCGTAAAGGTGGCCAAATAGGCGGCAAGCGCCGTTTAAAGACAATGACTTCTGAAGAGCGCAGCAAGGTGGCCAAGAAGGCGGCACGGGCGCGCTGGAATAGACATGGGAGTTGACGGTCGCCTTGAGGTACAATCCTTGCCCTAGATGGCTCAAGACCTTTTTCATTTAGCGGCACGTGTAATCGCTGATGTCAAATGGTTCGCTTGCAGCATAAATGATATTGAACGCGAGCTTAATGATGAGAACGGCGAGTGCGAAAAAGAGTGTGAACACTCCATTGCCGATGAATTCGGCAATGAAGCCATCGTTACTCTGCGGTTGAATATTAACTGCAAAAGCAAATACCCGCAGGGCTGGACGATAGCACTAAAAATGCACGGTACTCGCATTGATGGAATTGACTGGCATGCAACCTTTACCGATCCAGAAGGCGGCAAACATAATGGCTGGCATCGCCACCATTACGATGCAAAAACAAAGACTGCCGCTCACACGCGCTATCCGGTGCAAGGGTTCGACAACTTGGATGGCGATGCAATGGGTCGTTATCGTTTCCTAATTAGATCACTAAAACAAATGCGCGTGACATTGGACGCAAACGACAATGGACAAGATGAACTGCAATACAGTCAGACAATCATTGATTGACCATCTCAGTGCAGGAATTGAGGTCACTACGCTTGCCGATCAGTGCGTTTTTACGTTGCCCCTCAAGACTCTAGACGACAGATTGACTGATGTTTTTGTTGAGAAAAAATTGGGCGATACTTTTCTGGTGCACGATGCGGGTATGACGACTTCGCAGCTATTTGCGCAGGGAATTCACCTTACGGAATCAAAAAATCGGCTGCTTGGAGACATAGCTAGAAGGCTAGGGGTTGTATATCAAAATGGCATGTTTCAGGCTGCATGCAAGGCTGCTGATGTCGAAACCAGCGTATTGGCGATTGGCCAATGCATAGGCTTTGGCATGCTGGAGGTTGCAAGCCATAAACCAACGTTTGAAGAAGAGCCAATCGTTAGCATTGTTCAGAGAACTTTAGATAATTGGAAACCAGAAGAAGTAGGCTCAATACCTAAAAGATTCGCAGTCAAAGGGAAAAAATCCAACCATCAATTTGAGTTTGTCGCTTTCTCCAAAAAACCGGAACTGCACAACATTGCAGTGAAACTTCTGCCACCATCTTACAGTCCACAGTGGCAATCCGAGCGTTACGGTTTTTTGGCCTTGGATATTGAGGGTACTATTTACAGCGACTGGAAGCGGCTTGCAATTGTTACCAGGGCCGAAGAATGGGGCAAGGAGCCATTGAAGTTGGTTCGGTCACTCTCTTCTCAGGTGCTAGAGTTCAAGGGCGGGGAAGAGAATAAGATTGAAGAATATGTTCCTCAAGCGATGAGCATGCTCCTAAAAGCCGCATAATTACTACTTGACATGCTAAAGCGGCTTTAGTAATATAGCCGCATGAGAAAGCTTGATTCCAAGACGCGTTCCGCTGTCATCAACTGCCTGATAGAAGGCTGTTCCATTCGCGCAACTGTGCGCATGACAGGCGTTGCCAAGAAAACGGTAATGCGTCTGTTGCTTGAAGTCGGCATGTTTTGCGCCGATTATCAGGACAAAGTTTTCCGCAATTTAAAGTGCAAGCGGCTCCAGCTCGATGAGATGTGGTCTTGGATTTACTGTAAGGAAAAGAATCGCACAGAAGAAATTGCCAAGAAAAATCCTGCTGCTGGCGATGTGTGGCTCTGGACAGCAGTTGACGCGGATACGAAACTCGTTCCCGCTTGGATGCTAGGCAATAGGGATGGACGCACAGCAAGGCGATTTGTGGCTGATCTTGCATCCCGTTTAAGTCATCGCGTACAGATCACAACCGATTCGCACAGGCCCTATCTGCAAGCTGTAGAAGATGCGTTTGGCGGGGATGTCGATTATACGATGCTGCACAAAGTTTACGGTTTCCCGATGGAACATGAGACGCGGTATTCTCCGGCTACCTGCATCGGCTGTGAGCAGAAACGGATTAGCGGCGATCCCGCGACGGAGCATATCAGCACATCGTTTGTGGAAAGGCAGAACTGGACGGTTCGCACAAACATGAGACGGTACACGCGCCTTTCAAACGGGTTTTCGCGGAAGATTGAAAATCACGCTGCGGCTGTGGCTCTTAATTATTTCGCTTACAACTTCATTAAGATTCATCGCACGTTGCGCGTCACTCCTGCAATGGCAGCAGGGGTAACAAATCGGCTCTGGGAAGTGAAAGACCTAGTTGCTTTGTGGGAAGCATATGAAAGCGCCCAAGAGAAGGCAGCGTAAAAAACCCGCCGATGTTCTGGCGGGGAGTGTGTTATTGTGGCTGTCCGCTTTACTTGGAGCGTTTCGGCGGTTTGATGTGGATATGCTGCTGCTCCGTTATTCTCGGATGCTGCTGCGCATATCTAGGGGTTACAAACTGACCGTTCACGGAACTGCGATCCCGAACAATGGTCGGGCCTTTTGGTTTGGACACGATGTTTCTCCATGGGGATCATTTGATCCCTTGTTCGTAACACTCTCCGGCAGTGTTAGCCGCACTGCTGGAGAGCTAATCGCACCCATTTCAAAAATGCAAATAGGCGGCATTCCCCAAATGGCACACTTGTCCAGAGGGGCGTTAACTTTTTGGTTGACAGGGAGTCTTGAAGGTGGCAGGATTGATATGCGTTTACTGCCCCTACAAATAGTATCCACTGTCTGCGGCCTACTGCTAATAGGCCGCAGATGCCATTTTGAGCACAATCGGGTTAGAATGCAACACTTTTCTTTCGCCAACAGCGGGAACTAAAAAACCCGCCTTTCGGCGGGTCGGGTTAGACGCTGTGAACGGTTCGCCATCGCTTGAGCGGTTTGTAGCTTCCAGACTTCCAACTGACAAGCTCAGGAGTGACCTGCAAACACGATTCCAGATTGAACGTGAGCGAGGTCTTGTCCTGAAAAACAATTTCAATGATGCGGTAATCGGGTGAGATGGAAAGCTCAACTTCGGAAACGATCTTTCCCTTTGCCGTTGGAAACTTGTGGACGCGCTGATACGGTTTCTTTTTGGTACGCTTGGAGTCAGCCATTTTCGCCTCTATGCAGGTGATTTTGGTCAGGGCTGCGAACGTGCTCAAACACGGACGCGGCCCGTTAACGTTATGGCTGCTCTTTCAGAGAAAAACAAGGGCCAGATTCAAAGTAGCCCACTACCGAAACGTGAGTGTTCTTTGACAACTGTCAATCGACAGTTAACATCTACCACTGGCTTACAAGGCCTGCTCCACTGGTAGGGCTCTACATTTCGCTGAAACTACTTTAGTCCCCAGGTGGCGGCGTAGGCTGCGGCGATGCTGGTTGATCGGCAGGCGCTGTTGCTGGCGGCTGCAATGCCGGAGGTTGATCAGCAGGCGTTGGCTGCGTGGCTGCCGGCTGCTCCTGCTGGCCTGTGCCTTGTGGCGGCTGAGCAGGCGCTGCTCCCGGCAAGGTCGCTCCAGCCGGCAAAGTCCAGACTTCCACTTTGCGTCCCGGTTCTGTTGCTGCCTTGGTCTGGATGCGCTGCTGATCGATTCCCTTAGCCTTGGTCAGATACGCCATGGCGTTCTGCGCGCGCTGCAATCCCAAACTGCGTGGCTCGCCGCTATCGGCGGAGCCTGAGAGCACAACGTTCAGGTTCGGGTCCTGCTGCAACTTCAAAGCCACATCGTCCAGCACGGCCTTGGACCGATTATCCACGTAGCCGCTGTTTGGTTTGTAATCAAGCTCCATCAGCTTTTGTGCTGTAGGCGCAGCAGGCGCGGCGGCTTCCACGTTGACGGTAACCACGGTTGATGCGCTCAACTGCCGATCGTCAAATGCGGTTGCGCGGACTGCAATCGGCCCTGGGCCAACGTCAGTGGTATCAAGCGTGGCCTGGTTGCGATTGGAAGATAGCTTGCCGCCGTTGGCAACGTAGGTAATATTCACCGGCCGGTTATCCGGGCTTACAGCTTCACAGCTGATTGAAGCACTCTCACCGGCGCGCAGGCTGGTGGGAGAAGCGGAACAGTTAATCTTCGGCGGAACCGTGGTTGTGCTTGCGGCTTCAGGTTGCGGCGCATTGGTAAAAGATGGACTGATGGGCGGCAGGACCGGCGCATCGCTTACATCCATCACTTCAACGCCATCGCCTACCTGTATTGCTTCCAATGCCGTCAAAACCATCGCGGTGGCAGTCTTGTGCTGCACGTTGAGCACAATCATGTCCCCCACAGTCCGGCGCGGCAGGCTGGAAACGTCCCCATGCGGAAGCCTGTGCGGATCTTTTTGGGTATCGTCGTAATCCTTGGCATCGAGTGATAATCCATCGACAGGATCATGGTAAGTAGAAGAATATGTGCGTGTTGCCCGCAGATAGTCTCCGGGTTTCAGGCCCTTGTCTGCTCCAATGTTCAGGTAGGCCTTATATTTGGAACCAAGGAAGGAATCAAATTCCTTGGCCATTACAATGCGCCCCTGGGGTTTTCCCGTGGGTGGCGTATAGCGGTCCAGAGTGACTTTGCGGAATGTTGGCGCTTCACGCTCTACCAATGGGATGGCAAGGTCGCCCGGCATCACGTCAGCGCAGCTTAGCTCAAAGCTGGCAATCCCCGTGCTCTTCTGCACCTCAGTTATTTTTACAATCGCCAATTCCAGATATGGCACCCCCGCATTGCGCACTGCGGACCTTTGTCCCGGGAATATCTCGTAGTGGTTGGTATCTTTTACCTCTCGGACAATCTGGTAGCGATCTCCTTCCTTCATGCCCTGGCCATGGATGAAAATCGTGTCGATTGCGCCGGCAAAACGCGTCTGGTCCGGACTGTTGTGTCCGGCTGCGACAAACAATTTATCCGGGACCTTTTCGTTCGTGAGAAAGCCCGAGCAATACATGTCACTGCGCGTAGGCGTATTGCCGACATTCCGATTGCCGGCTTGGTCCTGTGGTCTTTGTGCCGGCTGTATAGCTTGCGGCTGAGCAGGCTGTGTCTGAGCAGGTTGGGGCTGTTGTGAAAAGCTGAAATTTGAAAAAACCATCCCCGCCAACGCCAGCGGCACCAGCTTGAAATTCTTCATACTTCCTCCCGGTACACCTCTGCAGGAGAGCAAGTCTCTCCCACGGGACGCGCAATGTCCCGGGTGGAACATATCACCGCCATTCCTCCGACTTCAACTAAACTCTTATTTACTAAGCAGATACGCTTAATTACAGAAGTTCAATTACGTTCTTGCATTCGGTGCTTGAATCTGTGATTTTCGCTCACGTATGATGGCCAGCCCTTTGTAAATCGAATGAATCAAACGTCATCCAGTTACGCGCCAAGGTTCCTGCCTGCCCGGCTGCCCCGGGTATGTGTGGCCATTGCTGCTTTAAACCCGGCGGAAATGGTGCAAAAGGCGGATCTCGCCGTTCGGGATAACCCTTTTGTTGAGTTCAGGTTAGACTATCTTCCCAACCCCTCTCTTGGTTTGCCGAAGCTCAAGACCTTTGTGGAATTTCATCCGGAAGCGCTGATTGTGGCCACCTGTCGCCGCGCCGCCAACGGAGGCAAATTCAAGGGATCCATCGCCTCACAGATTGATGTTTTGGTAAAAGCCGCCAGTCTGGGCTGCCATCTTGTGGATATTGAGCTGGAAACGGCCACCCAGCTTAAGCCAAATGATTTCAATCGCTTGCGCCGCTCTGCCCATTTAATCCTCTCATATCATGATTTTCGCGGCACAAAAAAGCTGGAAGAAACTTTTGCCAAGATGCAGCCGCATCCTTCCGACTTCATCAAAATCGTTACCACCGCAAATTCGCTTTACGACAACGTGGTGATGATGAAGTTCCTGGAAAAGTACAGCCACGCTCATTCGCTGATCGGGCTGTGTATGGGTGAGCAGGGCGTCATCAGCCGGGTGCTCTGCGTGCGCGCGGGCAGCCAGTTCACGTTTGCCGCCGCCAATCCCGGAGAAGAAACCGCTCCAGGACAACTAACCGCCCGGGCTCTGCGCGATGTTTATCGCATTGACCAGGTTGACGCCGCAACGCGCGTTTACGGTGTGGCGGGCGATCCTGTGGCCCAATCGCTTTCACCAGCGATGTTGAACACCGCTTTCCGCCGTGAAAACGTGAATGCCGTTTATCTGGCGCTGCACGCCAAAACCATGGAAGACCTGATGGCCTGTGTGCAGGATATTCCCATCGCCGGCCTCAGCATCACCATGCCCTATAAAGAGCCAATCGTGAAGCATCTGGACAAGTGCGATCCATGGACAACCAAAGTGGGCGCTTGTAACACGCTCGTGCGCAGCCAGGACGGCAAGCTCTACGGCTTCAATACTGACGTGAATGGCGTGGTGCGTCCGCTGGAGATGCGCATTCGCCTGCAGGGAGCAAAAATTCTGGTGCTGGGCTCAGGAGGCGCGGCGCGCGCAGCCGTTTTTGGACTGAAAGAGCGCGGGGCTGAAGTCTCCATCCTGAGCCGTAACTCCGCAGCGGCACAAAAGTTGGCCAAACAAGCCAAAGCCAAGTCCATTAATCGCACTATGTTGAAGAAGCTGGAATTTGACGTGATCATCAATGCCACGCCTGCTGGCATGGAAGGCAACAAAGATCCGCTGCCGCTCACAGAGCCGGAGATGAAAGCGAAATATTTTTTTGAAATGGTCTATACTCCGGCGGAAACAAAAATGATCAAGATGGCCCGCGCCCGCGGCATGCACGTAATTCCCGGCGCAGAAATGTTTGTCCAGCAGGGTGCCCGCCAGTTTGAAATATGGACCGGCAAGCCCGCTCCAATTCTCGACATGCAACGTGTGGTGGATCACGCGCTAGCGCAGCAGGCCGCCGCCAAAGCTGCAGAGGTTGGCAACGGGAAAAAAGGAAGCAAGTAAGAACAGAAATTTTGATCACCCGATCACGCGCGATCACCAGATCTCTTACCCTCCCCCTCCCCCCGGTTTCGACCCCAGCCGACCCCACATGACCCAATGCTGAGAGCATCGGCAGAGGGTCGCAAGCCGGATTTCGGTTTGGCCAAGAGCTAATGGCTAAGTACCAAAAGCCGCTTTTCTTCTACATAGCCCACCCGGGGATAGCTGCTTCGTTGCAAATAAAAGCCTTGTGCCATTCAACCGAACGATGACCGAACGGTCGAACCCCTTTTCCGCCTCATTTCGGGTTCCAATCGCGTCCTTTTGAGACCGCACATTCTGTTGTCAAAGACCGCAGATTCCACTACTTTTCCGCTCTGGAGCGAATCCCTAAATCTACCATTTGTTCGCCCTATAGTCAAGAAAAAAATTGCCTTCTTGTAGCGGCATAATTTTGAAAATTGCATCTTCCCTTCTGTCATGGTGAGCGAAGCCCGAACGATCCGCGAAGCGGAGAGCGCGAGGGCGAGTCGAATCCATCCCGAGAATGTCTCCTTGACCATGCTGTGTCAGGGAGTTCTGCCGAGACAGCGTCATCTACTCCCCAACAGTTCAAGGTAAAAATGCATGGAAGAGAACTCCCTGAAGCTGCATGGCAGGGGACACATTTTCGGGATGCTTCGACTTGCGCTGATCCCGCTTCGCGTGACTCGCGCGACGCTCAGCATGACAAGGTCTGAATATCTCGGCAAACTTAAGACACTCTTCACCAAGCTCTGAATGTTCTTTCCCTGTCATCGGCCACACTATTCCTCGATCATCGGCCAGCGTTTGAGAACCCGCATATTGCCGGTCTTCCAGTCTGAATGCAGCGCCGTCAAGACCACGCGCGTGTCGATTTCCACCGTAAAGTCCGTCTTGTCCTCAAAGCGCACAGAGACGCTGTGATAGTCGGACGAAAGACTGACGTCAATCCGTTCCACTGTGCGGCCTTTCATCTCCGTGTACTGAACACGTCCTTCGGGCGCGCGGCGCTGGCGCGTGCGCCGCGTCGGTTTGGTTTTCCTCGGCTGTGGCTTCATGGGTTGAACTGCTTTCCTCTTCCGTTAGTTTCTGCACGATAATGCTGGGCCGCGTGTACCAGCGCTGCCGGCAAGTCAACCTCATGACGATCGCACCAATGGGCCAGGTCGGCGAGTAAATCGGAGATGATGAAAAAACGATCTTCCTTGTCGCCGACTATTTCTTTGGCTAGTCCTGTACGCTGCGCAAAGGCAAGCAGGGCGGCTTCTGCCCAAAGCGCCCGGTCGTCGTTGCCAGGCCCCTCGCCCGAGGGCTGTTCGGCGTTATTTGCATCATCCATGTGTTGATGAGTTATGCAAAATATTAATGTTCCTGCCATTAGTAAACACGTAGTTTAACTCCGTGTTCATCCTGATGCAAGTTCCCGCACACTCTTCGTGTGTCCCATCTTTATAGACTGCTCGGCAAACAAGTATCGCTTTTCCGTCTTAAAGCTGGCCTTACTCAGGAAGAGCTTGCGGAAAAAACGGATTATTCCAAGGATTTCATCAGCCTAGTGGAACGTGGAATTAACGCACCCACGGTCGCGAGACTCCAGAACATTGCTGCGACTCTGGGTGTGGAAGTCTGGCAGCTCTTCTATCCGGGCGGAAACGAGGGAACTGCCTCGCCGGTCAAATCGTCACGTCGTTCTACAGCGCCGCTGTCCCGCCGAACGCACGTTACGCGAAGGAGGCGCGCTACTTCTTGAAACTTTCAGTCTTGGAGATCTGTGCTGGCGCCGGCGGACAGTCTATCGGATTAGAAACCGCAGGTTTTGAACTCGCGGGCGCGCTCGAAATTGATGTGAATGCTTGCAATACGCTTCGGCGTAACAGGCCGAAATGGAGAGTTTTTCAAGAAGATATTCGGGAGTTTGACGCGCATGACTTTAGGGGCATCGATTTGCTTGCAGGCGGTGTTCCGTGTCCGCCCTTTTCGGTAGCTGGTAAGCAGCTAGGGGCCGATGACGAGCGCGACCTCTTTCCCGAGGCAATGCGACTAATCCGGGAGTGTCGGCCTGCGGCTGTCATGCTTGAAAATGTTCCCGGATTTGCATCTTCGCGGTTTGCCCAATACAGAACCGCACTGGTTGACGACCTTTTGGACTTGGGCTATCAACCTGATTGGCAAATTCTGAACGCGTCGTCTTTCCGTGTTCCGCAATTGCGACCACGATTCCTCTTGGTTGCAGTAAAGAAAAAGTTTGCTGGTACCTTTGACTGGCCATCTCCGTACCCGCATCCTCCGACCGTTGCTGAAGCAATTGGAGACATCATGGCTTCAAGAGGATGGCCGGGAGCTCCTGATTGGATGCAGAAGGCAGCAGGAATTGCCCCCACAATCGTCGGCGGATCTAAGAAACATGGTGGTCCAGATTTGGGACCAACCCGCGCACGTCGGCAATGGGCTTTGCTTGGTGTGGATGGGCTAGGTATAGCTAATGAACCGCCCGGCCCAGAGTTTCGCAAGAATTCAAAACCTCGTTTGACCTTGAAAATGGTTTCACGTCTTCAAGGCTTTCCAGATTCCTGGGAATTTACGGGAGGAAAAACTGCGGCTTACCGCCAGATGGGAAACGCTTTACCGCCGCCAGTTGCGGCGGCAGTGGGTACAGCGATTCGAGATGCTCTCAATGGAGTCGTGACGAAGCCACGAGTTCGGCAACGTTTGCTTTTTGATGCAGTTTAGGTCGCAAAAGAAAATGCCTGCAACAACTAAAATCCATCGCCGCATGCTAGAGCTGCTGATTGAAAACCCCCAAGGCCTGTCGATTACCCAAATTCGGAAACTCCTAGATCTGGGAGGCGAAGAACAGCAGCATTTAGACAGAAGGATGCGCGATTTGGACGGAGAACACGAAATTGAGCGAGTGCGCCGGGACGGTGCAACTCTTTACGTCTACAAACACCCGCGGGAGACTCCGAGGGCGAGAGGCCCAATTAAGCGGAACATACGTGGCCAAGTATTGCTCCGGGCCAGCGGTGCCTGCGCCATGTGCGGTAGAACGATTGCTAAGCATGGGATAACGCTACAAATTGATCACATAATTCCAGTTGAATGGGGCGGGAGCAGCGCAATCGAAAACCTGCAGGCACTCTGTGAAGAAGACAACGCCGCCAAAAAGGCGTTCTTCGCGGGGTTTGATCAGGAGTTAATGAGAAAGGTTTTTGCCTTTCAAAAGGTTCATCAAAGAATTGGCCAGCTACTTGTCGCTCTTCATCCAACTTATGTTGAAAGCTTTCTATTGGAAGCTGTTGCTGCGCAAGATGATTGGCGAAAGCGGCTGCGCGAACTGCGCACCCTCGGATGGAAGATCGAAGCTAAAAGAAAGAAACAGCCAAATGGAAGGGTGACTTCGGCCTATAGAGTAGAAAAGTGGAACGAGCTATCCGATGATCCTGCGGCTGACGTTCGTCGCATCGAAAAAGAACAGGGAAGTAAAAGGTAACCTCGTGGACGTGTTCTCCAAAAGGAAGAGATCGCTCGTCATGAGCGGAATTAGGTCGAAACATAATCGTTCGACTGAGCAAGCCTTCATTGAATTTTTAAGAGCATTCCGCATTACTGGTTGGCGACGGCATTATCCCCTTCAAGGTCGGCCCGATTTTGCTTTCCCTAAGTTGAAGATTGCAGTTTTCATTGATGGATGTTTTTGGCACTGTTGTCCGCATTGCTATGATGGCCATTTGCCCAAGCAAAACCGCCATTACTGGGTTCAGAAGTTGGCTCGAAACAAGCGGAGAGATAACAGGAATAATCGACTTTTGAGATCCCGAGGTTGGCGGGTATTCAGAGTTCGCGAGTGCAGCATTTCAAAACGTAAATCCTCGCTGTTCGCAACCCTTGGGATCTTGAATAAGAATACAAGCAGTCAACGCTAATTCTTCCCCGTGACAGCCACGGCAAAGGAGAAACTCTCGCTCCTGTTGCCGAGTGATTAGAGTGTCGCCCAAAGCGAGACGGCCTGACGCCCACAAATAATTTGGGCCCGTCCGCTGGAAAACGAACGAGCCCAGAATCGAAAAGAGAATCGGGTTTACGGCGTCTTTGCTACGTCGCCAACTTTTGCGCCAGTGCCGGTGAAGTTGAGTGTTGCGGAATCCGCATCAATTTCAGTCACGGTGCCTTCGCCGATTTTGGTAGTAATGGTCTTCAGGACTTTTCCGGTTGCGGGATCTTTGATCTGGCGGCCGGCATGGCTGATTTCAAGCACGTCGCCAACTTTTAACCCAGTCTTGCTGCCTACATTGATGATCAGGGTACTGCCACTCACGTCCGCCACCACGCCGGAAACATCAGCCTTGCGCGTGGGGACATTCGCGGCAGACGTGCCCAACTCGCCGCCAACCTGAGTCACGGCCTGCGTCACCGCTTCACCCAGCAGGGTCTGGCCAAAGTTGGAAGCATGCGTATCAAAAGCGCCGCCACCGGCTCCGCCACCGCCGCCACCCGCGCCGAGCAAAGACGTTCCGGAGCGTTTGCTCTCGCCTTCACCAGTCACCGCTGCAAGGATCTCGCCTGTGGTGGTATCAACCAGGCGCGCGCTTATGGCGCAAACCGCCTTGGCTTCACTGCGCTTGATTCCGCCAATACCAAAGCCGTGGGACGACAACCCTGCTCCGCCAATCGCCTTGCTATGGTCGTCGCGGCCAAACTTGGTGATGGAGCCCATAATGATGGCGTCAACGCCCAGGATCTGGCCGATCTTCTGCGCCGTAGCGGGGTTTGCACGATCGCTATTGGAGAAGTTCTGCTCGGCAAGAATCTTGTCCAGGGCCTTGCGTTCAATTACGGAATACTTGCCGTCTTTTACCAGCTTTTCCACCAGCATGTCCGTAATGCCTTTGCCCACATCCTGGTTGCTGCCGTAAATCGAGGACACATAAGACTGGACTGTGCCGTAGTCAAAATCGAGCACGGCGACGCGCTTTTTGCCCGAAGTCTGGGCAGCGCAGGTAATAGCTAAAAGAAACAATGAGCCGATCAGTCGGACCATTCGTGACATTGTTATGCTCCTGGAAGAACAGCTTTTTTTAAGGGGGTCGTTGCGCTCAAACTTTAGCAGGAGAACTCACCTGCCGACAACTACTTTGCATACCTAGTAGTGAAGATTTTCAGTGAAACGTTACTCCTGCACCAGCCAGGCAAGGGCTTCATGGCGGCTTTCAAACGTTGGCAGACGCCGCTTGGAAAAAGTCTGCACACCGGCATAGATCAGTCGTTGCAATCCGCTGATTCCGATCACGGCGGCTTTTCGGACGTACGGCGCGTTGGCCGCTACCTTGGCCTGCAGCACCGCGACCGATTCCTTGTCAAAGCTGGTGCCCGTCACGTCATTCAGCGTAAGCACGGTGTTCGGCGGCTCCTGCGCGATCACGCGATGGCCTTCTTCCGCCACCGCTTTCAGCATTGCCACATCACAATGCGAGTAGTTGATAAACAGGATTCGTTTGCCCTGGTGCTCAATAAAGCGCACGCGCCCGGGAGCTATAGCGTCGATCGTGCTGGACTGCAGTTCGTAAGTAGTTGCGCTTGCCATCGGAATATTGTGGCGCTGAAGGCGGCAAGTCGAAAGGTAACGAAAGTAAGAGGACTTTTGCGGCCCACAACGCTGTGAGAAGCGCCCAGGCGCAATCAATCGAGCGGGTATAAATGGCGATTGGGGATAAGAAGTGAAGTTCAAATGTCCGTGCGGCCGCCCATTTCCTCCAGAACTTCCAGCAGCGCGTTAGGATCGTGCGAGTCAATGGTCTCGTCTGCCCATTTACAAAGCGCCGCCAGCCGCGGGCTCAGCCCAAGAATGCGGACCTTTGGATTGAGCTTTCTTATCTTCTCCGCCACGTCCGCGCTTTTCAGGTCGGGCAGCTCCGCTTCAATGCAGACGGCATCAACGTTGGGAAAACGCTTGTACATCTCCACGCCTTCCTTGCCGGAATATGCTGTCACAACGTTGTGCTTGGCTGATTCTAGCAGCAGTTTGCGTGTGGAAAGTCCGTCCGATCTCTCCGATTCAATGATCAAAAAACCTAGTCGATGTCCATTTGCAGGCATGCACCGTTGGATGCTTTTTCCCTGGCTTCCGTCGGCTGCAATCGTGGGAGACCGCCTATTTCCAGTTCTTCTCCGCTCCAGCCAGAATCCCGGCGAACACCTCAATCCCATCCCACAGATTTTGCAGGCGAAGGTTTTCATTCGCGCCGTGCTGGTTGTTGTCGTGGTTGGCAATAGGCAAGCCGACTACCGGAGTCTTCAGCACGTCAGTAAACAGGTACATGGGAACGCTGCCGCCGAGCAGCGGCATCTTAATCACTGGCGCACCCACTGTTTGCTCCATTGCGTTTACCACCGGCTGAACTGCGGGATCGTCCATGGCGACCCGGGCAGCTTTGTATCCTGCTCCCCAGCTCACCTTGATTACCTTTGCATGCTGGCGGCGTATCTCGATATCCGGCGTTTGCCGCACGATATAAAAACCCTGCTGCGTAATAAACTGCTCCACCAGTTGGTGGACTCGCTCAGGATTCTGGTTCGGCACCAGCCTAAAGTCGATGGATGCTTTGGCCGTTGGGGAAATTGCGTTCTGCGCTTTGTCCTCGACGTGCCCTGCCTCAATGCCCCGAATATTCAGAGCCGGTTGCGTGATGGCCATTGGCAGGGAAGCTCCCGCGCTCTCCGTCCAAGCCAGTCCAAGCTCCTGCTTGAGCGGCGTGTCAACGTCGGGACTCTCCGCGATGGCCTGCCGCTCGGCTGCGGTCAATGGCCGCACATCGTCATAAAATCCGGGGATAAGGATGTGCGAGCTCGGGTCGCGCATGTGCGCCAGCAGATCCACCAGCACCGCCGCCGGATTCGGTGCCCAGTTGCCATAATGGCCGTCATGCAAAACTCGTCCGGGACCGTATATCGTGAGCTCCAGATCGGTGACGCCGCGCGCGCCAAAATAAAGCTGCATGCGCCTTGTCTGATTGACCGGGCCATCGCTCAGGACCCATATATCGCCTTTCAGCAAATCGGCGTACTGCTGAAACACCTGTGCCAGATGCGGCGACCCTGCTTCTTCCTCGCCTTCAAAAAATACTTTTACATTCACGCCGATGGGAATCTTTGCCACGCGCAACGCGTCGATTGCCGTAAGCACCGCCTGAATCGGCGCTTTGTCGTCGCTGGCTGAGCGCGCATAGATGCGCCACTCAGGGTTCAGCGGCCCTTTGAGCGACTCAAGCGGGATTGCCTTGCCATCCACAGGGCCATCGCGCAGCACCGGCTGCCATGGATCGCTGGCCCACTGCGCTTTATCTACCGGCTGGCCGTCATAATGCGCGTAAAAGAGCAGGCTATGTTTCGCGCCGGGCGTGTTGAGTTCTCCATAGACTACCGGCGGAGCGCCCGTGACAGTGAGTTTCTGCGTATGAAATCCGCGCTGCTCCAGCATCTTGCTGATGGCGTCGGCATTGCGCGTGATGTTGGGCATATCGCTGGCGACATTCGGCAGCGATAACAGTTGCGCGAAGCTGCGCACGATCTCCGCTTCATGCTGCTGGCGATATTCGCGGACAGCATTACGTATTGCTGTTGGAGATTGCTCCTGAGCTGCGGCGAATGCGGTGACCAGACACAATACTCCCATGAGCATTGCCCATCGGTTCTGTTTCAGCATGGCTTAATGATAAAGCAACGGTTGGAGAACAGTGCGACGCCGCTTACTTCTTCTTGCCCTTCTTTTTTGCTGACGCTGGCTTTTTCTTGGGAGCCGCTTTTTTTGGTGCAGCTTTCTTTGCCGCAGGCTTTTTGAGCGCGGCCTTTGCAGGAGCTTTTGCCGGTGCAGCTTTCACTGGTGCAGCCTTCTTCGCCGCCGCTGGCGGTACAGGAGCAGCTTTCTGCTTTGCCGCCGTTGTGGACTGTTTCGCAGCCGCTGGCGGAGCGGTTGCCGCGTGAGCAGCAGGGGCAGCGGGAACCGGCGCAGCTTCGCCCGCTACTGCGTTTTTCGGCTTGCGCCCACGCTTCTTGGGCGTTTGGTCGCCGGGTGCTCCGGGGGCTGCTTCCTTCTTTGCTCTTCCGCGACGCACTGGTGGTGGCGGAGGCGGTGGTTCCGGTGGAGAGTACGGCTCCAGGAACTTCACAATCTCCGTGTGCGACCGCAGCTTGCCATCCAGCAACATCAGGAACGCTTCATCCAATATTTTCTTGTACTCAGGATGCTCTGGAGTAATGCGCATTTCTGCCATTTCCGGGAAAGGCAGTTTCTGCCGGACGAGCGGCCATTTGGTCAAAAAGTTCTTGATCTTCTGCTCGACTGCCGATGCCCGTGGCGTGATCGCGTTGAACAGCAGCGCGTCCGGGCGGTTCGTCATCAGGAATTTCCACGTCTGCGACGGTAGCGCCAGTTCCTTGGCCATCAGCTTCTTGGCAAAATCCTTGGCGTCATCTTCCAGATGCTTCCAGCGCTCCACAAAGCCTTTGTTGACGATCTGCTTCTGCATCGCGGAAATATCTTTATCGGCCAGTTTGCGCGTGAGAAAGTGCATCACAATGGGGCTGGCGTCGGGATTTACGCCCACTTCCTGCAGTTGCTGCTTGACCTTAAAAACCTGGTTTAGTCCCGCTGAATCCACTTTGGCAACGGAGAAGTGCGGTACCAGCACCTTAAGCCAGCCTTCTTTTTCCAGGGCTTTCAGAACTTCAATGGGATTATCTTCATGCGCCAGCTGCTCAATCTCATGCCCCACTGTGCGGTCAGAAATGTTTTCGATGTAATTATTTTCTTTGGCGGCGTCGTAGCGTGCCTGCGTACGCTCTTCCAGTGTCCAGTGGAAGCGCGTCATCAACCGCGTGGCGCGGATCAACCGCGACGGCTCTTCATAAAAAGCATAGTTATGCAGGACGCGCAGCACCTTGGCTTCAATATCGGCCACGCCATTGAAAGGGTCTGTAAGCAGGCCGCGCGAGCCCGGATTGAGAGACAGCGCCATGGCGTTGATGGTGAAGTCCCGCCGACGCATGTCGTCATAGATTGTTCCGGGTGTCACCTCGGCTGGTTTGCCCGGCTTGTCATAGCGTTCTGAGCGGGCGCTGGTAACTTCCGCGCGGACATTTCCCGGCAGCAACAGCATCAGGGTGCGCGTGCCTTCGTCGCTGGCTTCCAGCACGGCGCCGGCTTTTTCAAAGTCCTTTTGCAGCTTGAGTGCGTTGCCCTGCACGGAGAAATCAAGGTCGCGGATAATAAACCCGCTGATAATGTCGCGGACCGCGCCCCCGGTCAGATAGATGTTCATCTCGTGAGCACGGGCAACATCGGTCACCAGCGCGACTGCACGCTGCTGGTCCGGCGAGAGCCGGGTTTCCATTAGGTAGATAAAGTCTGCCATCAGTTAAAGGAACACACAATTACCCTGCCGGACCACGTCCGGTAGGTTAACGCTTCTCTCCGGTTTTTCGTAAGTTGCACTTTATACAAGAGTTAGACGGCTACCGCAGGGACTCGAACAAACTCGAAACATTATCACAAAGGTTACCTTTTGGCTACCCCATCGCCGGGAAAGGCGGGATGACGTCTTTGATGCCCCCGAAAACAGTGCGAGAATCAATGGAATATGGCTTCCAGCCACAAAAAGGTGATCGTGCGCAAAATGGGACGCGATTCCATCAGCGGATACGTTTCACCCGCCAATTTCGTGGTTGAAGGCAAGCTGGAACTGCTGAATCCTTCCGGCAAAGTAGTGTTGATTGACCTGGGCGAAGTCAAAAGCGTGGATTTTGTCCGCGATTTCAGTGACACCGCCGCTGTCGGGCGCAAGACCTTTACCACCCGTCCCCGCACCGATGGGCTCTGGGTGCGCTTGAAGTTCACTGACAACGATGTTTTGGAAGGATTGATGGCCAACGATCTTACCCAGATCGGCGCCGAAGGATTTTTCATCACCCCGCCGGATACGCGCGGCAACACCCAACGGGTCTTTGTTCCCCGGACCGCCTTGCAGGAATTGAACGTGCTGGCGGCGATCGGGCGTCCGGAAGCCCACAAGAAAAGCGCAGAAGACGTTCGGCAGGAAAAGTTGTTTATGGAATCTTAACCATGAATCATTACGATTTTGCTCCGTCCTTTCCACTCTTCCCATTACAATCACGCCTTTAGGCAAGTTTTCTCAGGACCCATTGGTTATGAAGCTCAAAGAACTTGCGGACAAGCTGGGAGCCAGGCTTGATCCGCCGGATGCAGATGCTGAAGTCAACAGCGTCGGCTCCATTGAGTCGGCGGTTCCCGGCCAGATTACCTTTGCTGTTAGCTCCAAGTTTGTGTTGCAGGCCGTGGCCAGCAAAGCATCTGCTCTTATCGTTGACGAAAAATTTCCTGCCCTGGAAAAGCCGACTCTGCGGACCCATAATCCGCAGTTTGCCTATGCTCGTGCTGTGGAACTCCTTCACGTCCTGCCGCAGGAAAAACGCGGGATTCACCCGACCGCGGTCATCGATCCTTCAGCGCGCATCGGCGCGAATGCATCTATCGGCGCTTGCGTCGTGATTGGTGCCGATGTGGAAGTCGGAGAAAATTGCACGCTCATGCCGCAGGTGGTGATTTACCGCGGGGTAAAGATCGGCAAGAACTTTTTCGCGCACTCCCATGTTTCCATTCGCGAGAATTGTGAGATCGGCAATAACGTGTTGCTGCATAACGGTGTAGTCATTGGCTCTGACGGCTTCGGCTTTGCCAAGGACGATTCCGGCAACTGGTACAAGATCCCGCAGACCGGGCGCGTGGTGATTGAAGATAACGTGGAAGTTCAGGCGAATTCCTGCATAGATCGCGCCAGCCTGGGTGAAACGCGCATTGGCCGCAATACCAAAATCGACAATCTTTCTCAGGTGGCGCATAACTGCGTCATCGAGGAAAATTCCATGCTGTGCGCTCAGGTGGGATTGGCCGGCTCAACCGAAATCGGCAAAAACGTGATTCTCGCCGGTCAGGTTGGCGTGGCCGGGCATTGCAAGATCGGCGATGGCGTAATTGTCACCGCGCAAAGCGGCACGCATGGCGATATTCCGGCCGGCTCCATGGTCAGCGGTACGCCAGCATTTGATCACAAGCAATGGCTACGAAGCGTGACTGCATTTATGAAACTGCCGGAAATGGCACGCGCCATTCGCGGCAAAGGCACGAAGGAATAATGACGGCCGAGAGACCAGAGAAAAAACCGATCAAAGTCCTCCTGCTGGATGACCGGCAGGACAACCTGATCCTGCGCTCCGCGATCCTGCGCAGCAATGGTTATGAGGCCATCAGTTCGGCTTCCGTTGAAGAAGCTGAAACGCATCTCGACAAAATCGACATCGCCGTGCTGGATTATCACCTGGGCGCGGGCAAGTTCGGCACGGAAGTGGCGCAGTCTCTGCGCGACAAGCGGCCGGAGGTCCCCATCATTATTCTTTCCGCCACGCTGGAAAGAAAATTCGGCGGTGTGGAAGACATGCATTTGCTCAAAGGCTATAGCTCGGTGGACGATTTGCTGTCCGCGCTACGCTCCTTTGAGGCCAAGCGCCGCGGCAAACCAGTTGTCGTGGACGCGCGAGATTTTTTCTACTCCCGCATTGCCATGGCCATGGGCGAAGATATTGTGCTGGAGATCCTCGACCGCGACGGCGTGTGGCAATACGTAAATGAATTCTTCGCCCGTCTCTATGAACGCAAGCGCACCTGGTTTTCCGGCAAGAACCGCTTTGAGGAATTTCCGGAGCTCAGCGCCGAATGGAAAGACATTATCCGCACCGTGGCCGATACGCGTGAAACCTACGTGGACCGCAGCTTCCGCTGCCTGCCTCACCTGCCCAAGAAAAAAAGCCGCTGGAACTGGAACATCCTGGTGTTCCCGTTGAAGCTGCATGACAACCGAAACGGCGCAGTGCTGGCCGCGCGCGTGATTGAGAAAAATAAAGATCGATGAAATCTTTCCGCTTTGCCGCTGCTCTCGTCTTCGTGATCACGATGGCAGGCTGCCGCGCTCATATGGTGATGATCAAGCTGGTCAACACCAGCGCCGCCCAGCTTTCCACCATCATTGTGGACTATCCCAGCGCAACCTTTGGCAAGGACAAGCTGGCACCCAGTGAAACTTTTTCTTCACCAGTAAAAATCACCGATGACGGCGCGCTCAAGGTCCAGTTCACGGATGCCAAAGGCGGCAATCATACGTCCACCGGTCCGATCCTGCATAAGAATCAAGAGGGGATTATTGAGATCAGGTTCACACAGGATAAGGCCACGGCCAATGTCAACTTGCCCCGATAATTTCGCGGAAACCCTAGTCTGTCTAGAATCGTTGATAAGCTCCAGCAAAATTTAGCATTTCGGTCGCACTTTCACTGGCGTTCCGGCGGCAACGCGCTATTGATGGCATCCCACACCGCTTGCACCAGGTCTTCCCGCGAAGCAAACTGCTTCGGATCAATCGGTGGATGAAACACGAGCGTCGCAGTCCCACCCTTTATTAGTGATGTTCCCTTCGGCATCATCTCATAGGTGCCCAGTATCGTGACCGGCACGATGGGGAAGCCAGTCTCCGCCGCTAGGTGAAACGGCCCTTTTTTGAAAGGCATCAACTTGCCATCAGCTGATCGCGTGCCTTCCGGGAAGATAGTCATATTGATGTGATGTTTCATCACCTCGCCCGCGCGACGGATGCTGTTGATGGCCGAATCGCGGTTGCTGCGCTCCACCGGCACTATCTCCGCCAGATCCAGAGCTTTGTTCACGATGGGAATCTTCCATATCTCTCTCTTCGCCAGCACGGACGTGCGTCCGGGAATCAGCGGCACAAGGATTGGCGGGTCAAGGTTGGAAACATGATTCGACATAAAGATGTATGTGCCTGCCGGATCGATCTTGTCCAGGCCGACCAGCTTCACCTTTACCCCGGCAACTCTGGGTGCTGTGAAAGCCAGCCGCATGCCCAGCCAATAAAGAAAATCAATTTTGCCGGTGATCAGAGTCCAGGGGAATGCGATAAGAGCTGCGGGCGGGATAAAAATAATCCAGAAAATCAGCGCCAGCAATGTTCGGGCAAATGCCACAGAGCGGCTGATCATGCTCGTTGTACGCGGCGCAATTCTTCCAGCCGTTTCGGCAGCTTGTCATAGATGCCGCCAAAACCGCCGTTAGAAAGAATGGCTACCACGTCGCCGCTTTGCAACTCCGGCGCCACTACCTCGACAATCGCATCCGCGTCAGCTATCTCACGCGCGTGCTTACCCAGCCTCTTGATACCGTTGACTACCGAGGAGGTCGTGAGCCGCTCATCCTCCGGCACCGCTTCCGGCTTGAAGATGGGTGTAATCACAACCTGGTCCGCCACGGCCAAACTGTTGACCAGCTCTTTTTGCAGTACCCGTCGTCGCAATGTATTCGACCGCGGTTCAAAAATCGCCCACAGCCGCGCCTGCGGATAACGCACCCGCAACGCACCCAATGTGGCCGCGATGGCCGTTGGATGGTGCGCAAAATCGTCGATGATGGTGATGCCATCAATTTCCGCCTTGATCTCCAGGCGGCGTTTCACGCTTTTGAAAGTCTTGAGCGCCTCAACAATCTGCGGCGGATCGATCCCATAATTTGCCGCCATGGCTGCGGCAGCGGTGGCATTGAGCACGTTGTACTCGCCGGCCAGCGCAAATTCAAAATTCACCGGCTCTTTCCCATCGCGTAACACGGCCCATGTTGTCCGCTCCGGCTCGAACTGGAGATTGGTGATGCGCCAGAACGAATCTTCCTTCATGCCGTACTTCTCTACCGGACAAAGCGCTTTGGCCACGCACTCGTCCACGTTTTCATTCGCGTCATAGGCAATGATCCTGCCTTTGCGCGGGACGAGGTTCACCAGGCGTTTGAACGCCAGCTTCACCGCATCCAGATCGGCATAAATATCGGCGTGGTCGAATTCCACCGACGTAAGAATGACCGACTCAGGAAAATAGTGCAGGAACTTGGGTCCTTTATCGAAAAACGCTGTGTCGTATTCGTCGCCCTCGATAATGAAATGCTTGCCCTGTTTCAGCGCGAAGCTGCTGCCAAAGTTTTCTGCAATGCCGCCAACAAGAAATGACGGGTCTTTTCCGGCCGACCTGAATATCCATGCCAGCATAGACGTTGTGGTGGTCTTGCCGTGCGTGCCCGCAACGACCAGCGGCTGCCGGGTGCGCAGAAACAAGTCACAGAGAATGTCCGGCATCGAGCGGAAGAAGATGCGCTCGTCCAGAACGTATTCCAGCTCGGGATTGCCGCGTGAAATCGCATTGCCGACGATGACCATGTCCGGTCGGGGTTTCAGGTTGGCTTCAGAGTACGGTTGTAGGATCGGGATCGAGATGGACGCGAGAAAGTCCGACATCGGCGGGTACGCCGCTGCATCTGAGCCCGTGACCTTGAACCCGCGCTGTTTGAGCAGTCCCGCGAGCGACGCCATGGCCGTCCCGCAAATTCCAATGATATGTACGTGCTGTTGTTCCACGATTTTAGATTAACGGATGAAGAAGCTTCTTGTCGCCTTTAGTCTTCAGTGATCCACCGACGTATTACAGGTGACAACCCAGCTACTCCGGCCAACATCTACTCTGGTGCGCCGTGTTCCCTCGGCCTGGAAATGAAAGCATGCGTCTGTTTCGGGTCTTTTTCTTGTTCGCTTTGATTTCTGCACTCGTCGGCTGTGCCGGCATCAACGCTCCCACACAGCAAAACCTGGTTCCTGCGGTTTCGCAGGTCCCGGAGCTCCTCTACGTCGGCACATCCAATCCGGGGCTCCTTACGTATAAAATCACGCCTGATGGCGTGTTGCAGGCAACCCCCACAAGCGCCGCTGCCCTTCCGCTCTGCTATCCCACTCTAGAACCGGTTCCCGGACGGATCTTCGTGGTTTCTGTCTCCTGCTCGAATCCCACGGGTCCGTTGGAGTTTCGCCGGCTGGACCTCGACCCGGCCGGAAAAATTGCATCGGCAACCGGGCCCTTGTCTTTGGGACTGGATTTTCCCTCCAGCATGAATGCCGTTACGAACTTTCTTCCCGCGGACACGGGTAAGTTTGCCTACACGTGGTCGGTTGGCAGCGATTCGCACGAGCACATCTCTGTTATTCAAATCGGCGCGGCCGGAGAGCTGACGCTCACGCCCAGTTTGGGACTCTCGTGGCCAATTATGGTAAGTGAGTCTTGCGGCGAAGCCCATCAACCCGCCTCCGTGATCACAACACAGGAAGGCTCATTCTTGATTGTCCTGGATACGTTCTGGTGCAGAGGAGCGGAGCCAATCCTGAACTATTTTGTCTATCAGGTGGACAGCGAGAACGGCGCCATTGGAAACCAGGTAGGCGAAGTGACAATTGGCGAAACTTCTATTAGCCCTTTTGTTATACACAACGGCGCGCTGATGGTTGTGCGCGAGCTCAACGACAGCGTGCACGGCGATTTTCGGCTATTTCATCTAGGGAGAGACGGGGTAACCTTGCTCCAGCCGTGCCTTGGCGATCAGCCGGCATGCGCCCACCCGAACGCTGCCGCTTTCCTCCCTTCGGGGAAATGGATTTTCGTCACAGACGAGACCGCGGGAGGGATCTGGACAATCCCGGTCACCGCTAATTCATTGTCCGCGGAGAAGGCATCCTTCTTTCCGGCGAATATTGCCTTTGCTGGTGGGTTTGCCTTCGCGGCAGACGGCAGGAGCGTTTATTTGACACAGTTCCACCTTCCGGACGAAAAAAGCCAGATCCTTGGGTTCCGTGTGGATGACTCGACAGGGGTTTTGACGCCGATACCCGGCTCGCCCTGGCCTCTGGACAACATTGGGGGGATTACAGCCATGACCGTCGTCGTGGGGAAGGGCCAATAAACTCGTTGTTATTTGGGATAAGTCGCTGGCGTTAACACTTTGAATTCCACGCCCTCGCCCTCTGCCGCCAACTCCGCTTGCACTCCAATGGGCAGCGTGATATTGCCGCTGCTCACATGCCCCGACTTGAGACCATAGACAATCGGCACGCTGTAAGGCGCCAGCACGCGCATAATGACCTGCTGCAGAGTGTATGTCTCGCCATCGGGAGGACGGCAGTACAGCATCTCTCCGAAGACGAAGCCGCGCACTTTCTCCAGTTTGCCGGCCAGGCGCAACTGCATCAGCATGCGGTCAATGCGAAAAGGTTTTTCGGCGACATCTTCTATAAAGAAGATGCTGTCCTCCGTCTGGATCTCAAACGGCGTTCCCAGCGACCCAACCAGCATTGAGAGACATCCGCCATAAAGACGGCCGGACGCTTTGCCGGCGCGCAGCACTTCAACGCCTGCTGTCGGAAGTGTCCAGTTCGATTCGCCTTGCAGCGCGCTTTCCCAGCTCAGCTCATTGAATGTGCCATCGGCTATGTCTTTGGCCACCATAGGCCCATGAAAGCCGATCAATCCGGTACGATCATGGATCGTCGTGAGCAGGGAAGTAATGTCACTGCATCCCAGCAGGATCTTGGGGTGCGCGTCGATCATGCCAAAGTCAAGTTTTTCCAGCAGGTAATTGCTGCCGTAGCCTCCGCGCACGCAGATGAGAGCGGCAATGTCGTCACGCCGCCAGAACTCATGGAATTCATGCGTCCGCCGCTCCACGCTTCCAGCAAAATAGATATCGCGGTCAAAAATATTCTGCGAATAGACTGGCTCATATCCCATCTGCCGAAGGCGGTCGCAGCCCACCAGAAAGCGCTCGCGGTTAAAGCTGCTGGCCGGAGCGATCAGCGCGATCTTGTCACCGCGCCGCAAAGCGGCAGGTCGAATGACCTTTTCGGGTCGGATGATTTTGGAATCAGCCAAGGAATTCTCCCTGGCAGATCAGTTGCGCCGGGCCGCGCAGAAAGACTTTGCCGTCTGTCCAACGCACCACCTGTGTGCCACCGGGCGCATGCACCTTTACCGGCGACTTCACGAGACCTGCGGCAATGGAGGCCACTGCAGACGCGCACGATCCCGTTCCTGACGATTGCGTCTCGCCCACGCCGCGCTCATAAAATCGGACTTCAATCTCGTGCTCGCTTTGCACGCGGACAAACTCTACATTCACTCCGTTCGTAAAATCCTGGTGGCGCCCAATCTCCGCGCCTTCTTTCTGCCATACCGGAGAGAACTCGCTCACAAAAACCACGTAATGCGGATTGCCCATGGAAACCGGCGTGCCATGCGTGGGCGCAAAACCCACGGTCATGGAAAACTCACTACCCACCTGCGGCTCGCCCATTTCCATCTCAAATTCAAAGCTATGCTCTTCACGCGATACCAGATCGCAATGCTTCACGCCCGCGCCGGTGCTGATGGCAATCTTGCCGGAGTGGCCCTGGCTTACCATGTAGGCAGCCACACAACGCGTACCGTTGCCGGAAATTTCCGCTTCACTGCCATCGGCATTGATCAGGCGCGCTCGAATGTCGGAGTCAGAGGCAGGAAAGAGCCATTCCACACCGTCGGCGCCTACGCCGTTGTGGCGGTCGCAAATGCGTTTGCTGAACTCGTGCAGATCGGACGGAGCATCTGCTCCATCCATGATCAGGAAGTCATTTCCGCAGGCGGAAGCTTTGGTAAAGGAGACCTTCATTAGTCTCTGTCCGGCCCCGGAGTGGTTTCAAGGTTGCTTATGTCAGACGATTGGCGCAGTTGGTCCATCAGCAGCTTGTGCTCGTGGCGTGTGCCGTCAACGCGGAACACCAGTTTCTCTTTTTCTCCCGACCGGCTGAGATGCATGGATTGAAGCTCTTTGCCCTGGTCTTCCAGGATTGAATTTACCTCGGCCACCAGGCCGTCTGCAGTCTTGTCGGAAACAATTGTGTAATTCATCGTCAGAGGCTTCAGGTTCAACCGTCGCTCCAGAATGCCGAGCAGGTGCAGCGCAAGATAGATCAGCATGGTGGCAAAAATCGCGGGCACATACAGGCCGCCGCCCGCCGCCATCCCAATAGATGCAACCACAAAGATCGTGGCTGCCGTGGTAATCCCGCTTACTCCGGCTTTGTCATGCAGGATGGAGCCTGCGCCGATGAATCCGATGCCGGGGATGATCTGCGCCGCAATGCGCGTGCGGTCTCCGATGCCGAAATCCTTTGCCAGTTCACTGGAGAGAATGGTGAACATGGCCGCGCCGAAACAGATAAATATATTAGTGCGCAGCCCGGCGGGTTTGCGCTTGAGTTCGCGCTCCAGACCGATGATTCCCCCCAGTACAGCCGCCAGCGTGAGCCGGAATATCGTCTTCGACAGCAGGTCTTCCATCGTCAAATGCGGGAAAGCGAGAGCGAGTGTGTTCATTTGGCCACCGTGCCCGATCTTATGACAGTTGATTATCTTCGGGTCGAGCGATAGATCAAAGCTTTTGGCTGCGACGGAGTGCCAATTGTAGCAACGGTTTCAAGTTCCTGGGGAAAATCATGCACAGCGCGGGCCACTTCGTCACCAGGGAAGGCGATGATGTAGTCCGCCGACCGTGCAGGTTGCTTCAAAGCGGCCTTCCATAGACGATTACTGCTTTCACAAAGCACTCGGCGGAGCGGAATGCCTGCCATTTGCGTGGCTCCGGGGTGCGCGCCACAATTCATCATGAAGGTTGCGGAAGACGGAAAAGTTTTAAGCATTTCGGCAAGCTGGCGCTCCAGCCCCATGCGCTCTTTTCCGTTCACCTGAGCTTCCCGCAGGCAGATTGGCGTGGCATGCCAGACAGAGTAGTAGCTTGCGGCGATCACCAAAGCCGCCGCCGCGACTACATATCTGGTACGGAAAAAGTTGGTGAGGAATTCACATCCCAACGCCGCGAACACCGCAACCGCCGGCAGCAGCTGCAATCCATAGCGGACGTTGTAGTAGGAGAATGGCCACCATTCGGGGTGATAGACAGGCACGCTGCCCCACGCAATGCAGAGCACATAGAAGGGAAGTGGTGTCCACAGCACAGCCCAACTTAAGTAGCGGTGAGCGAAATAGAGCGACGCCAGCAGCGCGATGAATGCTCCATTGAACAGCAGAAACTCTAAATGGCCTTCCGCAACGTTAAGGCGGGAGACTTTCAGAAATTGCAGCGTAGCGTCGCGCGGAGAATTCTCTCCTGGATAGCTAGGCATGCTGGCGGTCTTGCTGCGCTGCTGGATGGCCCGGGCTGAATAGGGGCCGTTGGCGAACTCCAGAGCATTGTTAAAGGCGATCTGGTTATAGAGAAGAAAGATTGCGGCGGTAGCGCCGGTGAGCAGAAGAAAGTTGATGAGGCCGCGACGGAGCTGCGGAGCATAGGGCCGCAATCGCCAGAGGAGCAGCACAGCACTTGAGGCGAGGACTGTCGCGAGAAACCAGCCGTCATAACGGACAAGCATTGCCGCTGAAACCGCGAGGCCACATTTTTTTAGCGACTTGCCTGCTTGTTCCGGATCATCGCGCGCGAGGCGCACAAACTCCGCAAAGAAAACTGCCGACCACACGAATAAAGCCAGATAGAGTGATTCGCCCATCGCAGTCGACTGCATATATAGGAGGTTAGGATTAAGAGCGTAGATCAGTGCGGCAATCCATGCCGCTACACGCGATGCAAGCCCACGAACCAGCCTGAACGCGCCCAGGGTACCCACGACGTAGGCGATCATCGAAGGAACCGACGCGCCCAGGCCGGTCTGCCACAACCGATCATTCACTATGAAAGGTATGTCGAGCAGGTGCGGCAGAGGTAGCCAGACGGTGCCCAGCTGAAAAAGACCGGGCGTGCGCGAATCAAAGACACGACGCGCAATGTGGATGTGCGCCACGGCATCGCCATAAAGAAGGATGGCGCCCTGATGGTAATAAAAGATAAGAGCGCCAACAGAAAGTGCGGTAGAGATTACCGTTAGCAGCCAATACTCACGACGCGCCGCGGCGTTCGTTAGTTTGCTGCTCGCGCTTTCGGGAGCGTTGATTACGCTTTTGCCTCGTGGCCTTTGCCGTCTGGGCCCTTGCTTAGGTATTTATCCAGCAGCAGCGCCAGCTTCTGGCGTGTGGCCGCTGGAATTTTGTCTTTATCGGTCTGGATGGCATACTTCATGGCCGATCCGCAAGCGCACTTGCGCTCTTTGGGCATGATGCCTACGGCATGTTTCACGACCTTGGCTGCGTTTTCCGCGTTGGCATGCACCACTTTCAGCACTTGCTCCACCGTCACGTCTTCGTGTCCGGCGCGCCAGCAGTCGTAGTCGGTCACCATGGCGCAGGTTGAGTAGCAAATCTCAGCTTCACGGCAGAGCTTGGCTTCCTGCAGGTTGGTCATGCCGATCACATCGGCGCCCCAGCTGCGGTACAGATTGGATTCAGCGCGCGTAGAAAACTGCGGCCCTTCCATGCAGATATACGTCCCGCCCTGCTTGCCCACTACGCCAATATCTTTGCACGACTGCGTGAATGCCGTCGCTGCCTCTGGGCAGATGGGATCGCCAAATGAAACGTGCGCCACAATGCCATGGCCGAAGAACGTGGAAATGCGATGAATCGTGCGATCGATGAACTGATCAGGGATCACAAAGTCAGTGGGCTTGTGCTCTTCCTTGAGCGACCCGACGGCTGAGAGCGACAGGATGCGCTCCACGCCCAGGTCTTTCATGCCGTAAATGTTTGCGCGAAAGTTGATCTCAGAAGGCAGGATGCGGTGTCCGCGGCCGTGGCGGGCAAGAAACGCCACCTTGCGCCCTTCCAGATTGCCGAGCACGTAAGCGTCCGACGGTTCGCCGAACGGGGTTTGCACCGTAACTTCACGGATGTCAGTGAGTCCAGGCATGGAATACAGACCGCTGCCGCCCATAATGCCGATTTCTGCTTGCTGCAAGAGAGAGTCTCCTTACGATTGGGATAATGGATGATTATAGCGAAAAGGCGTCCGTATCCGGGGCTACACTTGCTATTAGGTTCTCGGGATAGAATCATCGCAATGACGATGAATTTTGATCCTAATGAAATCGTGACTCAAGCTGCCGAAGGAGGCGGACCCCCTTCGCACAAACGGTGATCTCGGGAACATTCAAGGTCGGTATGGGCGACAGTTTTGATACGAGCAAATGGGCACCTTCCCTGCGGGAAGCTTTGCGTTTCTCGATCCTGACATGCATCACTACGCCATGGCATCGAGCGATGTTGTAGTGCAGATTCACGGGACAGCGCCAGTGCAGTTTAACTATGTCAATCTAAGCAAAATTCTAGATCGGGTGATCTGGTATCGCGCGTGATCGGGGGATCGGAAAATCTAAGATCTCTCCCAGAGAGGACACCCGTACGACTCCTCTTTCGCAGCTCGGGTGACTGGAAGGAAACCTTACCACTGATTCACACTGATGACACTGATCGGAAGAAGTAAAGAAGAACTAAGGAAGATCCAAGACAGAGACAGCTGAGCTAGAAAATGAACAGAAACTTAGGCTATCCCCAGTTGTCTCATCCCCAGTTTTCCGCCGCTTCAAGTCGGACCGGGGTCGGGCCAACGCCGCTGGATTTTTTGCGGCTGGCGGCGAAGCGGTAGGCTTCGTCGTACTTCTGGCCGATAGCAGATGAGTTGCGCGTTTCATAGATGAACATACGGCCGGCGGCGCCGAGCGCGCTACGAAATTCAGGGTTGCGTCCGACGAAGGCCATGCGGTAGCCGAGATCGCGCGGGTTGTTGGCTTCAAACCAGAGGCAGCCGCGGCCTTCAGGGCTGGCGTCGCGATTGCGGGGAACGTCGGCGGCGAGAAGAGTTTTGCCCTGCCACAGGCTTTTTATGCAGGTTTCATTCGGCTCACGGGCAGCAACGGGATCGGCGGGAAGTTCTCCCATGGCGACGACGACATGTGCGCTCTGCATGGTTGCAGGCACGTCAAACTGGTGGACGAGCGCAACGTGCTGCAAAATTCCCAGGCGCGATGCATGTTCATTGATAGCTTTGCGCGCGCTTTCCGGCGCTTCCAGCAGAAGATTGAATTGCGGCAGCTCATTGCAGGCCAGAGCAAAGCCTTCCAGCGCGGAAACTGCCGCGGGCGAAAGCTGCTCTTGTCCATCGCGAGCGAACTGCGGAACGAAGAACGAGACGGAGTCAGGCGAGAAGCCGAAGCGTCGAGTAAGAAAGTCAATGTCCTGGGAAAGCGCAGGAGGCTCATTGTCTTCACTGATAGATTCGGGGACAAGAAAGACTGCGTCCGGCGGCGCGCCGCGTTCCAGTGCAGCTTCTTTTAGTCCGAGCGAATGCACGATGATGGCAGCAGCGCGGGAGAGAATAAATTGTTCAGCCACGCGGAAGGAGCGTCCCATCCAACTGCCGGGTTCACACAAGCCGGCGGAGATGGCCATTTCTTCAATGCAGGCGCCAAGGTCATAGACTACGCAGCTGCAGCTTCGCACGGCAGCCATTCCTGCCGCAAAGCAGTGCGCGTGGACCAGATCAGATGTAGTTTCAGGAGCGCAATCAAGCAACGATTTGCGCCAGTTGCGCACGTCCTGCCATGAGCGCAGAAGTGAGAGCGAACGCGGCTGGTCCTGGTTGTCGCCGGAAAGATATAGTTCGGCGGCGCCTGCGCCTTGCGGAGTAACTATAAACGGACGCATGCCAACAGCTACTTGTCCTTCAACTACGGGTAGAACGTCGCGAGCATATTCGCAAGCATGGATCACGCGCCAGACTTTGGCACGGGCAGTGCGAGGCAGAGTACCAGCACCGTCCGATTGTCCGCGTTGTTGTGCAGGAAAACTTGAGCTCATTATGAAACTTCGCGTCCTAGCTTGCTCAGTTCGGAATAACACATCACGCGGTTGCGACCCGCATGTTTGGCGGCGTAAAGAGCGGCGTCGGCAAATTCAATCAGGTCGCGCTTGAATTGTGCATCGGCATCATACAGCGCAACGCCAATACTGATTGTAAGATGCTGGACAGAGTGCGGCGATCCGGCAAAAAATTTCGCCTGGTCCACGGCCCGCCGCAGGCGCTGGGCCACAAATATAGCGCCGCTTTCCGTAGTTTCCGGCAGGATGATCACAAACTCTTCACCACCGTAACGGGCTACAGTATCAACTTCGCGCATGTCTTTCATCAGGATGGAGGTAACGTCGCGCAATAGTTGGTCGCCTACATGGTGGCCAAAGGTATCATTCAGTATCTTAAAGTGATCGATATCTATCATCAACAAGGCAAACTTTTGCTGCTTACGTTCTGCGCGCTTGAATTCCAGCTCTAGTTGTTGTTCAAAGTATCCGCGCGTGCGCAGGCCGGTAAGATAGTCGGTAAAGGCAAAACGCAGCAGACCTTCATTGGCATATTCGCGCGTAAGAAGATTTTCCGCCACCAGGGCAAGTATCCATAGAAGCTGCGCATCTTCCTTGTTGAATGGCTTGTTAGCGCCGGTGCGAAAGAGCTGTAAGGATCCCATCACGCGGTTGCTGACAAACAATGGCACAACTAGCGCTGAAGTTGCGCCTGCTACTTGCATCAGCGCATCGGACTGCGCGTTATGGCCCAGCTCCACTAATAAAGGACGCCCATACTTTATGGCCCAGAAGTTCAGCACGTTACCACTGGCAACTTCCTGGCCGATCTGCTTTTCCACGTTGCGGGCGATGCGCAGTTCCATCAGCTCGCGGCCTTCATCCCAGAAGTAGACCATGGCTTTGTCGAAAGCGGAGATATCAGCGGTCATGTCGCAGAGAAGGTTGAGCGTGGCTTCCAGTTGCATTTGCAAACCGGTCAGCATGCTCATCCGCAGAATGACGTTTACGTCATCCCAGCGTTTCTGGATTGTTTCCGGGCGCAGTTCTGAAAATACCTCCACCACAAATCGCTCTGGAGGGGACGAGCCAGGATCAGCGGATTCGGGGGAAGGCATTGGGAACATTTTTCTAGGAGAACTCATGGCTGCCCAGCTCTTTCAGCCTCTTGTGAGATGCCTCAGGACGCTATAGGGAAACTTACTGAAGTGCTCTGTTTTTTTTACCCGGCAGTGGCCAAATGTACAGGTCGGCCATGCCCTTGGCGCGTATCCACCAACTGTAGAGTGGAACGAATGGATCTAGCAGGAGCATGCCAATACCATCTTTATTGCGCTCAATTGCCCAAAATCGCCCAATTTGAGCTTGGCCGGTTCCAGCCCCTGACTTGGCCGACTGCTTGCATTAACAATGGCTTATTGGAGGGTGCGAACATGGCGTTAAGCAAAGAAGGCTTGATTCGGGAGTTGAAGCATGAGATCCATAGTCCGTTGGCCGCCATCCGCAATGCCCTATATCTTGCGGCTGTTCGAACTCACGATCCGGAAACACTGCGCTACTTGGCGCTAGCTGACGCTGAAATCACTCAGATCGCCGCAGTTTTAAAAAACGCTAACCAAATCCAAGAAAACAAACAGGTTCACCTTTTAATTCCGCCTATGGGAAAAGCTTCCGCCGCGTAAAGTTTACCAACCGGGAGCGGCAACTCACGATTTCCTCAGTTTTCATGCACAGTCTCTGTTGCATTTATTCCAGACTCAGCTTAGGATACGTTCATGCGCCGGAAAACCCGCTGGTGCAGAATAGAAGTTCTTCGCTGTAAACTTCGCCCGATTTTAAACAATTCACGCCGGCCCACTAACGTTTTTCCGACAGGAGAAGCTCCCTCATGGCATGGTACGCGTACTGCATCGTTGAGCAACAATCAGTTCAAGGTGGTATTCGCGCTCGTCGTCCCGTTCCCGTAGAAGGTCTCAAAGGTATAGCAGACGCCCAGATATTCGCGTATCCCAGCGGCGATTTTTCCGTCCTGGTAAGCGAGTACATTCCCACAGGCGATCTTGGCCAGAAGGCCCTCCTGCAACATGCGCATGTGGTCAGCGAATGCTTCAAGCGCACAACAGTTCTGCCATTCCGTTTTGGCACGGTTTTTGATACCGATGACGCGTTGCGCCGCGCGGTCCGCATTAATCGCAAAGGCTTCACGGAGAGCGTGAGCAAGCTTAAAGGCAAGGCGGAAATGCATTTGAAGCTGTTGATTAAAGACGGTTCATTGCGTGAAGCCATGGAAGAGATCGAACTGCCGGCCACAGTCGGCAGCGAATATCTGAGCAGGCTGCGGGAAAAGGCGGTCAGACAGCGCGAACGGCAAACCAAGGCCCGCGCTCTTTCCGTTCAGGTCCACAAGATTTTCTCTCCAATTGACCAGGACGTTTGCTGCCGCAAAGTTGATTCCGGTGGAATGCTCATCGATATAGCCCACCTGATTGATCACAAAAAAGTTGAGAAATACCAGAACCGCTACCAGATGGCCACCCGGCATCTGCCCGGGATTGAAGTCGTGATGAGTGGCCCGTGGCCGCCTTATCACTTCATCACCGGAAAGCGCTCTTCCTAAAGGACTCAGATCCAAATTCCTTGGGATCAGGCATTTAAAGGGTTGGAAGCTCAGGCTTTCAACCCTTTTTCACGAATAACAACCCCTAAAAAGCCCCAGTTAGGCATCTAAATACCTGAAAATGGAATCGGAGTACAATATCCAAGGGGCAAATCGCCCCGGTAGGCATTTCTGTTCCATTTTTGGCCTATTTTGGCTTTTTCCATTCAGAAGGCGGACTTTCTGCCGCTGGGAGCATGAATGAACCCCAAGACCCGTGTGCTGATCGTGGACGATGACGTGGCTATGGCTAAGTACCTGGCTGCACATTTGTCCCGCAGGAACTTTGAAGTTACGGTCGCATCCAGCGAACAGGAAGCCCTGCGGATCTTCCGCTCATTCGATCCCGTTCTGGTTCTGGTGGAAACTTCCATGGACGGTGAAGCGGGTAACGAGACTTTGCAGCGCCTGAAGCAGATCAAGCCCACGGTTTCCATCATGGTCCTTTCTTCTATCAAGGACCCGGAGTTAATTTTTAAGGCGTCAAAGCTTGGAGCTGATGACTACATCACCAAGCCGGTCGATCCCAAAGATCTCGATATACGCATCGGCAAGGTCCTGGATAACCAGCGCCTTTTTACTGAGGTCACACAGCTGCGGGAGCAGGTGCGCCGCCAGAGTGATTTCACCATGCTCTTTGGCACCAGCCCAAAAATGATGGAAGTAAAGATGACGATTGAGCAGGTGGCAGACACCACCGCTACGGTGCTAATACGCGGTGAAAGCGGCACCGGTAAAGAAGTGGTGGCTCGAATGGTGTATTCGGAGTCGTCGCGCTGTGAAAAGCCGTTTGTGAAAGTGAACTGCGCCGCCATTCCGCACGAACTGCTGGAAAGCGAGCTGTTTGGCTATGAAGCGGGTGCATTCACCGGCGCCAATCGGCAGAAATTGGGCAAGTTCGAACAGGCCAATGGTGGCACTATTTTCTTGGATGAAATAAGCGAGATGCATCCTGCCCTTCAGGCCAAGCTGCTGCACGTGCTGCAGGACCACGAATTTTCTCGCCTTGGCGGCAAGCGTGACGTACAGGTCGACGTTCGAGTTCTGGCTGCGACCAATAAACCGCTGGAGCGGGCCGTGGAAGAAGGCGTATTCCGCGAAGATTTGTTCTATCGCCTGAACGTAGTGACGATTCATATTCCGCCGCTGCGTGAACGCCGTGAAGAGATCCCGGTATTCCTGAAATATTTCCTGGAAAAATATTGCGAGCACTACGGCAAAAAGCCCTCCATGTTCAGCGAGTTCGCCGTGAACAAGATGATGGAGTATCCCTGGCCGGGAAACATCCGCGAACTGGAAAACATGGTCAAGCGTTATGTGATTGTGGGGAATGAAGCGCAGATCATCCGTGAGCTGGCCACTCACAAGCCTATCGTTACCTCCCAGGGAGGAATGGCAGCGCAGCCTGTTGCTGCCGCGGCTCAGTCAGTGCCGGCTGTGCAATCGAATAATGGCGCCGAAATTGAAATGCCATCTCTGCTCGAAATCGGCCGGCGAGCAGCGATGCAGGCGGAACGGGAAGCCATTGAGCGGGTACTGGCTCAAACCCGCTGGAACCGTCGGCAAGCCGCCAAGATCCTCAAAATCAGCTATAAGGCCCTGCTCAATAAGTTAAAAGCGATGGAGGAGCACACGAAAGCACAGCTTAAGCATGAAGAGGTCTAATGTTAGTACTCTGGTACCACATCGAATAACTTCAATGTCCCCAGCTCAAGAACGCCAAGGTCTGCCATTTCTCTCTGAGATTCCACGTAAGATTAACAAAACAAATAAGTTTAATTTATGCCCGGTATTCCACATGCCGTGGATTAATTCTTTGGTTTCCGAGTTGCTTATATAAGAAGCAAATAAAGAGGCACGTAAAACTAACATGATTTCAACCCTCTTCCAAGAATTGAGACTTCTACAATCCGTGTGTCTTGGCGCAAGCCGGGACTGCATCGTGCATCGCCTTTCCTGAGAGATTTCCCTTCCTCCTTCGCCTCTTTGCAAAGAGCGGCCTGTGAACAGGCCGCTTTTTTATTTCTGTTCTCAAGATTCATTGCCCGGTTCGGTGACAACCGGCATCTTTCACGCATCTAATCGTCGTTCCTGCAACATTTGACGGTAATAATTATGGCGACTAAGATAAATCACTTATTAAAAGACATGGACAAGAAGAAGCTGGAAACCTTTAAAAAACGTTTGGAAGAGCGCCAGCAGATCCTGCGCAAAGCAGTGAGCCGCACGGAAGAAGACGGCCGCATCGCTGACCAGGACACGGCGCAGGACATTGCTGATCGTGCGGCCAGCTCTTACACCAAGGAGTTTCTGTTCTCACAAAGCAATAATGATCGCCAGCTGCTGGCGATGGTTGAAACTGCCTTGCAGCGTATCCGCGAAGGCGAATTTGGCGAATGCGTGAACTGCGGAAATGAGATCAACCCCAAGCGCTTGGAAGCCGTGCCCTGGACCCGCTATTGCATTGCCTGCCAGGAGAAACTGGAAAACGGCCAACTGGAAGAAGTAGAGGAATAGTTTTCCTCAGCTAAATACAAAAAGGAGATGCTTTCTCGGCATCTCCTTTTTGTGTCTAAATCTGTTTTTAGTAGAGGTTGAAGGCCACTTCAATATTCATTTCTACTGCCACGGCCCGGCCGTCTTTCTTTGAAGGATCAAACTTCCAGGTCTTCACGCCTTCAATGGCTTTTTCATCCAGGCCCATTCCCAATGAGCGAACTACGCGCGGGCTGTGCACGCGGCCATCAGTGCCGACAACGATATTCAGCACCACAACGCCCTGATATTTTGCTTTGCGCGCTTCCTCGGAGAATTCAGGTTCAGGAGTAAAGATCGGGCGAGGCGCGCTAACGCCGTCCCCCACATGAAATATTCCCGGGCCTACGCCAGGTCCGCCGTGTCCAGATCCAACGCCACCGCCGCTGTTGCTTCCAATACCGCCGCCTACGCCTACGCCGTTGGAAGGCGTCATCAGCTTGGAAAGAGGATCGCCCAACTGTGTGTTCGGGGGAGTCTTTATATCCGCGATTACTGTAGGCTCCATCATCAGCTTACTTTTTTGCTGAGGCAGTACAGTTGGAGGCGTGAACTGCTGCTTCGCCGCTTTGGGAGGCGTACCAGCGGACGCTTTCAGCTTGCTGGCATCGCCGCCACCGCCGCCGCTGGGGCCGTCTTTGCCGACTTTCATCGGTATATAGGGTGCAAGTTCTACGGAGTTGACGGTTGTGGGCGGAATGATCTTTGCCGGAACCGTCAAATGCAGCACCCACAGCATGAACCCCAAAGCCGCGGTGTGCGTTACAAAGGAAAGAAGAAAATTCTCAGGGCGCTGCTGGTACGTGCCATACCCGACGCCCAGCATGGTGGGCATCACCGAGGTGTTCAACGGCTGCTCTTTAGCGAATTTCACCACTTCTTGCTGTGGCGCTTCAGAGTCACTGGGGGCTGGGTTCTTCGGCTTCGGATCTTTTGGATCAGGCAAAGTCATAATAAAGTTTATCTAGTTTAGACTCCATGTGGCGAAGAAAAGTTTCACTTTGGTATTTGCACTAAAGCCACTTTTCGTAATACGTGCCGAACCAACAACTTAACGATGAAACAGTGAGCCAAAAAAGCCCTTCACCCGTCCCATAAAGCCCTTTTTTTCTTTCGCGGGCTTCTCCGCAGGCTTTGGCATCTCAGTGCTTGCTTTTAAAGACACTTCCGGCGGCTTTTCTACCAGAACGACAGGATCGACCTTTTCTTGCACAAAATATACGTTCGGTAGCGTCGAAAATTGTACCTTGGCTACGGCATATGAGCGCCCCGAACCCGGCCGGGCGCTAAATACAAAGGGCGTATCCACCTGTACGTGGACCTGGCCTGGTTTATCGGGCGGCAATGGCGACGTAGTCTCATTGTTCACGACCGCAACCTGCTTCACCGGCTGCGGCACGGTGTCCGTCGGCGTCGGGTTCGGCTGTGCTTCTGCCCGCATCACAGGCGCTGCCGGAGGGCAGCCGCAATCGCCCGTGAGCGCAGTTTTACCATCCAGTTTACCGCCACGGAAAAGCATTCTCTGGTCCGCACTGGCCTTGTAGACACCAGTACCCAGCAGCTCTGAAAACGTAACTTCGCCCGCATTACCCGCCAGCGGCTTCACGCATGTATCGCCCTTCTTGTTGATTCCCAGAGCGAAATGAAATGTGCCCGGCCCCACCAGCGCTAGGTTGAAATCTGGAGTGATCAAAACGTCAGCAGCCTGTTGCTTTAACTCATATTCAATTTCCAGCGCGCCTGCGCCGGTTGCCAGCATCAGACTGTGGCCGCTTTCCGTCACACTCAGGCCGCTATTCGGGCAGATGCGCACCTGTCCTCCGCGGGCCAGTTTAAGCGTGGCCGATGCAATTCCCGCCGACAATTCCGAGCCGGAGTACACTGCCATTCCCGATCCGGCCAGTTGCATGGCACTGGAACTGTTCGCGTCCGAGGCAAACAGCTCGCCGATGGGAGGCACGTCTTGGGTGGAGACGTTTTGTGCAAAGCTCGGCGCTGTGAGCAGCAGGGAAGCAGCCCATCCATGCCTTAGAGCGCGCTTAAAAATTGTGTGGGAAATGGACAGAACGCGTTACTCCTCACCAACAAAATCGTATTTCTCAATCGTTACCGCGACGCCTTGGCCCTGCGCCGCTTTGTCCACTCTGAGGATCTTTCCCATACAGCGCACGCGGATGGGATCGGCCAGCGTAATTTCGGGTGGCAGCGTCATTACAAATTCAATCGGAGCGCCCGCACTAATTTCAGTATCCAGGTACATAAAGACGCCGCGCGAACTCACGTCGCGCGTGTGTCCGGCCAACTCTCGTTCGCCATTATCCAGGAATTTCACTGAGATGGGCAGATCGAGCGAAAACCGCCTGGTGGTTCGCTTTTCCGGCTGCGGTTGCGCCATGGGCAAGCCTCCAAATACTCTGGATCGTTGCCACGATTTTAGCCTATGTTGGTGCAATTTTGCTGGATATTCTGAAGCGCAGATCTTATCTGCCTCTCGGCAAAACCCCTGAAACACGGAGGAAAGGAGGAACGGAGTGATCCCAGACTTGAGGTGTTGAATATCCGCCAGGACGGTGCAAGCCATTGCAGAACTCTTCCACCCAAACAGCTTTTAAATCCTCTGCTCCCTCCATTCCTCTGTGCTTCAAGCCTTTTTGATCAGACGAAGATGAAGCTTCACAATGAAAGAAAGTTCTGCAGCAGCAACCTGCCCGACTCCGTCAGCACACTTTCCGGATGGAACTGCACGCCTTCAACCGGGAAGCGGCGATGGCGCAGGCCCATGATGACCCTTGTGCCGTCGGCTTCATGCGTCTCCGCGCTTATTTCCAGTTCGCTGGGCAGGCCTTCTTCTGCCACAATCAATGAATGATAGCGCGTGGCCGTCATGGGTTTCGGCATGTTCTTGAACAGCGTTTTGCCGTCATGTTGGATACGGCTGGTTTTGCCGTGCATCAGTTGATGCGCACGGACAACCTTGCCGCCGAACGCCGCGCCCAAGGCCTGATGTCCCAGGCACACGCCCAACACCGGACGCTTGCCGGCGAAATGCTTGATCAAATCAATGCTGACGCCCGCCTGTTGCGGCGTGCAGGGTCCGGGAGAAATCAGAATATGGCTGGGCCGCATTTCCCCAACGTCTTGCGGTGTGACCTGGTCATTGCGGCGCACCTCTACCTTCTCTCCCAACTCGCCCAGATATTGGACCAGGTTGTAAGTGAAGGAATCGTAGTTGTCCAGGACGAAGACCATGCGGGTGCATTTATTATACTTTGGCTGAGAAAGGAGGTATTTAGTTTTGGTAATTGGCCTTACGTCTGCGACTGTATCGCCGCAGCAATATCGCATGGAGCTTCCGCGCTCAGCCAAGTACTAAGTGCTAAATACCAGGTACTGCTGTCATGCTTCACATCGCCAATGGTGACTCGGTCACCGGCACCTTCCGGCAAGTCAGGTTTCCGGGAATATATCTTGCGTGGCAGGATGTCCTGCATGATGGCCCAGTGCCTCAGACCGGCAGCTTGAGCGAATTATCTGACGTTCGCGCGCAAGCTCTTGCAAGCTTTGGTTGGGGCGACCCTGAAAAACTTCGTGCCGACTTTGCCAGCCGCGACCGGACGCTCCAGGATTTCCGCAAGCACCAGGAAGTAGTATTGTGGTTTGAGCATGATCTTTATGACCAGTTGCAGCTTATCCAGTTGCTGGATTGGTTTGAGCAGCAGGACCTGGAAGGCATCAATCTCGATCTGATCCAGATCGATTCTTACCCCGGCGTGCGTCCGTTTTATGGCCTTGGACAGCTCAGCGGGCCACAACTGGCGCGGCTGTTTCCCATGCGCAAACGAGTGACCCACGCGCAACGCAGTATCGCCACAGAGGCATGGCGCGCTTTTCGCGCTGAAGATCCCACTGGCCTTGCTGCAATCTCCCAACAAAGGTTCGATGAGATGCCGTTTCTCGCCGCGGCACTCACCCGCTTTCTTGAAGAGTATCCCTGGACCGCCGATGGGCTTTCCCGCACCGAGCGCCAGCTCTTGCAGGCAGCCGCAGCAGGCAAGCGCAAGAAGGCCGACATCTACATGGAGTCGCGCAAGCGGGAAGATGTCCCATGGGGCGACCTGTCAGTTTATTTGCGGCTCGCGTGGCTCACGGCCGGTCCTAATCCAGCTCTCATCGAATCGCCGAAGAATGAATTCACGATCACCGACTCAGGCCGACAACTGCTTGACGGAAAAGCTGATTGGATCAAACTGCAAGGCGGCGTTGATCGCTGGCTGGGCGGCGTGCACCTAACGGGCGATCAGCCGAAGTGGCGATGGGACAATGAGAAGAAAGTTTTGGTGGGGAACTGACGGCGAGAAGATCGTGATTGCGACATTGCGTGATCTGGCAATTGTGATGTGAGCGCTTGTGTAAATCGGAAGTTGCGAATCGTTGCTAACTCGCAAGAGCCAAGTACCAAGAGCCAATAGCCTTTTTCTAGTTGGCTAGCAGCTAGAAGTTCCTAGCTATCTCAAATGCCCTGGCAGGGTCTTGGCGACATCGTTGAAGATCACCACTGCGGCAAACAACACCAGGAACACAAAGGCCGCCTGATACACGCGTTCTTTCACTTCCTGCTTGATGTCGCGACGCATCACTGCTTCCACCAGCAGCATCAGCATCAGGCCGCCATCCAGAATCGGAATCGGCAGCAAATTGAAGATTGCAAGATTCAGGCTGATGAGTGCCATGAACTTCAACAATGAAGGCATGCCCATTCTGGCTGCCTGTCCGGAATAACGCATGATCCCGATGGGGCCACTCATCTGCTTGATGGAATTCTTGTTCTGCACCAGCTTGCCCAGCAATTCAAAGATCAGCAGGGAATTGCTCTTGCACTCTTCATACGCTGTTTGTACCGCTGTGCGGAAGGGAAGTTTTTCCACCTGCTCCATGCTCACGCCGATGCGGTATTTCTTTTCTTCGGTACCAGGTGAGCCCACCAGTTCACCGGGAATAGCCAGCGTCAGAGTCTTGCGGTCACGAAGAATGGTCAACTGTACCGGAGTTCCCTTGGCTTCCTGCAGCGCTCCAAGCAGATCATCGACGGAGCGAATGGGTTTGCCATTTACAGAGACCAGGACGTCGCCACTCTGGATATGGACTTTATCGGCCGGCAGCCCCGGCTCAATCATGCCCACCACGCCTGGCGGATCCAGCCCCACATCGCCTTCATGATCCTTGGCTGTGGTGTCCGGCACTAATGTCAGGTCCACGGTTTTGTCGCCACGCAATACTTTGATTGGGACCTGCTGGCCTGGATTGATGCTGACGCGAATCAGGAAATCTTCCCACGTCGGATTATCGATGCCCTGGACGTTCACGATCCTGTCGCCTACCTGCAAACCGGCTTTTTGCGCCGGAGTACCGGGCGTAACGGAAACCACATCAACGGGGGACTTGCTGAATGCGAAATACTCGTGATGGAACATGTAAAGGACTGAGAGCACCACAAAAGCCAGGATGATGTTCATGGCCGGGCCGGCAATCGCTACCAAAAAACGCTGCCAGCGGGGATGGCTCATGAACTCGCCGGGATCGCCCGTCCGCGCTTCCATGGGATTTTCGCCGGCCATCTTCACGTAGCCGCCCAGAGGGAGAAGGCTGATGCGGTAATCGGTGTCGCCGCGCTTGAACCCGAACAGCCGCTTGCCAAAGCCGAGGCTGAAGACTTCCACCCGGACCTTGAACAGCTTGGCTACGGCATAATGGCCGAACTCATGGACAAATACCAGAATGCCCAAAACAAAGATAAACGCGACGACGCTGAGCGAGAATAACTGCATAATGAAGGTGTTTCGCTATTGTAACTTTAAAGCGCCGCAGCCGCTACCGGGCTACATGACGCGGTAATTGCTCCTGCGCCAGACTGCGGGCCCGGCCGTCAACAGCAAGTACCTCTTCTATAGATTCAGGATGGCGGTCTGGCGTTTCATTCATTGTGCGCTCAATTAGCCTGGAAATATCGGTAAAACCGATTTCCCGTTTCAGGAAAGCCGCCACGGCAATCTCATCCGCCGCATTCAGCGCAATCGTCTTTGATCCTCCAGCCGCCGCAGCCTCATACGCCAGGCGCAGGCAGGGGAATTTGTCCGGATCGGGCGGCGCAAAGTCGAGCCGCTTGAGGTCCAACACGTTGAAACGCAGGTCAGACTCGATGCGCTCGGGATAGGTCAGCGCGTAGAGAATCGGCAGGCGCATATCCGTGACCGAAAGCTGCGCCAGAATGCTGCCGTCGTTGAACTCAACCAGAGAGTGAATCGTCGACTGCGGATGGACAATTACCTTCACGCGCTCCGGCGGCATATTAAATAGCCGGCACGCCTCGATCACCTCAAATCCCTTGTTCATCAGCGTGGCGGAGTCAATCGTGATGCGCTGGCCCATCTTCCACGTGGGATGGTTCAGCGCCTGCTCCACAGTGATCTTTTCGAATTCAGATTTCGCCGTGTTCAGGAAGGGGCCGCCGCTGGCTGTGAGCCATACGCGCTCCACTTCATTCATTCTGCCGCCGCGCATGCACTGATGAACTGCGTTGTGTTCACTATCGATGGGCAAGAGCGGCTTGCCTTGCTTGCGAGCCTCGGCGGTAATCAACTCGCCAGCCGCCACTAGACATTCTTTGTTGGCCAGCCCAACTTCCTTGCCTGCTCGGACTGCTGCATATGTCGCTTTCAGTCCCGCTACGCCCACTATCGCGCTTACCACAAAATCAACTTCAGGATGCGTGGCCACCAGTACCGTACCGGCCTGTCCATGGACGATTTCAATTTCGCCCAGCCCTTCAGCCTTGAGTTGTTTGCGAACTTTCTCGGCATCCTGCTCTGAAGCCAGCGAAAGAACTTTGGGCTTCCAGCGGCGCGCATCGTTTAATGCCGCTTCAGTGTTCGATCCGGCGGCCATCGTGAGCAACTGGAATCGCTCCGGATTATTCTCAATCACGTTGAGCGTGCTGCGGCCGATGGAACCGGTGGAACCGAGGATGGCAATGCGTTTCATCGTTGGTGCCTGAGCGCCATATACAAAGCGGGATAGAAAAACCATAATACCGGAGCCGCGAACAGCATCGCGTCAATCCGATCCAGAATGCCGCCATGGCCTGGGAGCAATGTTCCGGAATCCTTAATGTCCGCGCCGCGTTTAAAGGCTGATTCTGCCAGGTCACCCAGTTGCGCAGCAATATTCACCAGCAAACCAAAGACTGCGGCAAGCCGCCAGTCAGGCGCGTACAGCCGAATATCGGTAAAGAGCAGGCTTTCCGATGACAGGGCATGGAGCTTTATTAATGCCATTCCAACTGAATGTACATAGTGAAAGAGGACAACCGAGACCAGAACTGCCCCTGTAGTTGAGGCGACTGCACCTTCCCATGTTTTTTTTGGGCTGATCGTTTCCGCCAGCTTATGTCTTCCGAAAGCGCGGCCAATGTAATAGGCAAAAACGTCCCCAGACCATACAACAAGGAGAAAGACAAATACCGTAACGCGGCCATTCTCAAAATGCCCTATCGTTGAGATTACCCCCAGGGTAAAGGCCACATAAATGAATCCGAAATAGGAATATGCCGCTGCGGGTAAAACCTCTCGCACTTGCCATAGGCACATCCCAATAACCACCAGGACCAGCGGCAACACGCGCACACTGGTTGCGGCTGTTGCCCAATTCTCAAACGCTCTGCCGAAATTTGCTACGCCAAAAGCACTGATTCCATAAAGGCACTGGCCCAGGAAATAGAGACCAATCGCCACCTCGGTCACGTAGGCGTGCAGGTTTTGCTGATAACGGAATGCGATGCCAAAATATTCATGGACCGCAAGCACAGCGATCAGCCCGATAAACGCGCTATAAAGCCAGTTTGGCGCCTTGAACAAAATCAACAGCACCACCGGCACCAGCACTGCCGCAGTAAGGACTCTCTTCATTTAGTTTGAGCTGCCTGGGCTAGGTTCGTTCAGGCCGCCATAGCGCCGCTCGCGCGATTGAAATTCCTTGATGGCTTCCAGCAGGTGCACCCCGCTAAAGTCCGGCCACAGCGTCCTGGTCACATAGATTTCGGCATACGCAGCCTGCCACAGCAGAAAATTGCTCAAGCGCATTTCGCCGCTGGTGCGGATGATCAGGTCTAACTCCGGCAGATTGCTGGTATACATGTGGCGGTTGAGGCTTTCTTCGTCGATCTTGAGATGGTCCAGTCCGCCGTTATTGGCTGCGGCGTTCACCATGGATTTGCAGGCATCCACGATCTCTGAGCGCGATCCATAATTCAGCGCCAGCGTCATCACCATGCCGGTGTGGTGGGCGGTTTGCTCCTTGGCCCACGCCATGCGTTCCTGTACTTCCTGCGGCAGCATGTGGCTGCGCCCGATAAATGACAGCCGGACATTATTGCGGTGCATCAGCGGCAGCTCATTCTTCAAGTATCGATGCAGCAGCTTCATCAGAAAATGGATTTCTGTCGCCGGACGGCGGGTGAAATTTTCCGCTGAAAATGCATACAGCGTCAGCGCGGACAAGCCGATATTGGAAGCTGTTGTCACCACGTTGCGGACGGAGTCGACACCCCGGCGATGACCGGCAATACGCGGCAGGTGGCGGCGTTTGGCCCAGCGGCCGTTGCCGTCCATAATGATCGCGACATGTTTTGGGAACTGGTGAGGATCAAGTTGGCTGTAGAGTTCAGCTTCCTTTCGGTCCAGCCCCGAAGGAATAGTTCGCAAAGCGCCTCTCAATACACTCCAACGCTAGCACAGCAGCTCTGGTCATGCAATTTCCCGGCTTGCCTTAAGTTTATAAGGGCATTCCAAGGCGGCTATCCTACAAGTCTAAACACTTTCGTGAGTGCCTAAGACGGAACACTCTGCATCCATAGGTAAGCAGACATTGGCAAGGCTGTGGAAATTCCTGTAAGCTGAAACCTGTACGCACGCGGTGTCACAACCGTCCGCCGAACCATGCAAGCCCGAACCAGTCAATTCGAAACCCGGAAGCTGATGCGCCTGCTTGCAATGGTCTGCATTGTGCTTGCTCTGTTCGTCGCCGGACTGGAAGCGACCCACAGCCATTCCGATGCCGCCGTCGCGCGCGACTCATCTCCTTGTGTTATCTGTCTTTCCGTTCACGCGAATGCGCCCACGGTAACGGTTTACCTGCTGCTGGTTTTCCATTCCGTTGAAGCTTTTACCGTCCCCTATGAAACTGAGGGCAAGAGCGCCATTTCCGAGCTGAGCCTCTTCATCCGTCCGCCTCCTGTCACTGTCTAGTCCTATCCTGCATCAAAGCACTCAATCTTTCATGGCAGGTCCGCTGCTGCTTCTGATGCCGAAGATGGTGATCCCTTACCAGGCTAAATAAAGGCCTCATGCGCTTGAGGAGGACATGTGAAGCGTTTTTATATTCTATTTTTTGCGATGATCTGTGCGTTTCTTTCTGCGACTGCCCAACAGTCGCAGAGCTCACCGGCAGCTTCTGGTCCTGCACAGTCTGCGACCGACGCAGCTACAGAGCAGCGGTTCCGAGATCTCGAGGATCGTATCGTCACGTTGGAGGGGGAGATACGCCAGCTCAAGGCGCAAGGCCAGCAGCCGGCACAGAATCCCAGCGCTGCTGCCCCTTCCGCTACCCCTGCTACTCCGCCTTCAGCAGCGCCCCAAACGCAGGTAGCTGCTGCAGAGCAAGGTGCTGCCGGCGCGGCAACACAATCTGAGAATGTGCGCCTGGGAGGCGCAGGCGGAGCTGCTTCCAAAGCGCTGAATCCCGACGTCAGCGTGATCGGCGACTTTATCTCCGGCCTGGGGCATAATCCTATTAATCCCACGCCAACGTTTGAGATGCATGAATCTGAAGTAGGCTTGCAAGCGATCATCGATCCGTATGCGCGCGGTGACTTCTTCATCTCCTTTGGCGAAACGGGCGTCAATCTGGAAGAAGGATTTATCACCTTCACGGCGCTGCCGGCTGGCTTTGTCGCAAAAGGCGGCAAGATGCGCGCGGCTTTCGGCAAGGTGAACACGCTGCATAATCACGTGCTGCCGTGGGTGGACCGTCCGCTGGTTTCGCAAAATCTTGTGGGAGGCGAAGACGGAATAGATGACGCCGGATTCTCTGTTCAGCACATCATTCCCGCGCCCAAGAATTGGTTTCTGGAGTTTACCGGGCAGACCTTCCGCGGCGATTCCTCTGATGTTTTCAAGTCTTCCGTCAAGAATGACGTAAGTGTGGTCGGACATCTTCGCGCTTACCGTGACCTGAGTGAAAGCACGAACATGGACGTGGGCGCTTCTTATTCACGCGGCCACAATCTTTTTGGCAGCGATTTCATCACGCATCTATACGGAGTAGACGCCACGCTACGATGGAAGCCGTTACAGCGATCGATCTATCACTCGTTTGTTGCGCGCAGTGAGTTTATCTGGCGGCAGCAGAACCAGCCTGACATCACGGTTTGCACAACATTCCTCTGTCCCCGGTTTGTGCGGACTGGCTTCCAGCGAGCTTTCGGCTTTTACGCCTCTGCCGATTATCAGTTTGCCCGCCGTTGGTTTGTGGGCGGAAGAGTCGACCAATCTGACAGGCCTTTTGATGCATCTCTAACAGACAAGGGCGGATCACTTGTGCTGACGTACTGGCCCAGCGAGTTCGCGCAACTTCGCGGCCAGTATAGGTTTACACGTTACGCTCAGAACTTTGATGCGCATGAAGCGTTTATACAGTTACAGTTCGCTCTCGGCGCGCACGGTGCGCATCCCTTCTAAATCAGGCGCTGAGAGCTGTGTGCCTGCATCGAAGGACTGAAAAACGTATCTGGAGATATTCATGAAATTACGCTCGAAATTATTCAGCGCCATTCTTAGCGCAATGTTAATTGCCACGCTGCTTCTGCCTTCAGCCGCAGAGGCCAAGAAGCTCAAGGTAATAACAACGCTTACTGACCTGGCGTCGCTCACGCAAGAGGTCGGTGGCGATAAAGTAGATGTGGAAGCGCTGGCCAAGGGCTATCAGGATCCGCACTTTGTAGAGCCCAAACCCAGTTTTCTTCTCAAGCTTCGCAACGCGGACTTGCTGGTGCTGGTTGGGCTGGAGCTTGAAATTGGCTGGCTGCCGCCATTGATCACACAGAGCGGTAACGGCAAGATACAGCCCGGCGGACAGGGTTATCTTGATGCCTCACAATTCGCCGAAATTCTTGAAATTCCAGGTGGAAACGTAACCCGCGCTGAAGGTGACGTCCATCCCTTGGGAAATCCGCACTACTGGCTGGATCCGAACAATGGCCGCCGCATCGCTAAAGGCATTGCAGCCAAGCTCAGCGCTCTAGATCCCGGCGACCAGGCATACTTCCAGCAACGCGAGCAGGATTTCGAGAAGCGGCTTGCGGATGCGGACAAAAAGTGGATGGCAGAAATGGCTCCCTATCGCAACCGCAAGGTGGTGACATACCATCGCTCATGGCCTAATTTCGCCAAGCACTTCGGCCTGGATGTGATCGGCTACATCGAGCCCCGGCCGGGCATCCCGCCAACTCCTTCACACACGATTGAGTTAGTAAACCAGATGAAGCGTGAAGGCGTAAAGATCGAACTGATTGAACCATATTTCGATCTCAAAACGCCGAATTCCATTGCCAGCATGGTGAACGGCAAGGTCGTCGTAATGATGCCATCCGTAGGCGGCAAGCCGGAAATCACTGATTATTTCAAGCTGTTCGATTACGATATTGCTCTCCTGACAAAAGCCTTTGAGGAGACCAAATAAGGACTCATGGAAATACTCCAATTTTTGATTCTTCCTTTTCTCGCCAGCCTGATCCTGACAGGAATCCACGCCTACCTGGGCGTACACGTGGTGGAACGTGGTGTGATCTTTGTGGACCTGGCTTTGGCCCAGATTGCCGCGCTGGGCGCTACAACGGCAATTCTGATAGGCATGGACCCACACGGCACGGGCGCCTACTGGATGAGCCTGGGGTTCACGTTTGTGGGCGCGGGAATTTTTACCTTTGTGCGCTCGCGCCAGAAGCGTATACCTCTGGAAGCATTTATAGGCATTACCTATGCCGTGGCGTCGGCTGCCGCCATCATAGCCATGAGCAAGGCCACCGGCGAAACCGAACACCTCAAGGACATGCTGGTAGGCAACATTCTGGCTGTGTCAAGGCACGACGTACTGAAAACGGCTCTGCTCTATGGCGCAATCGGGATCTTTCATTTCATTTTTCGCAAAAGATTCCTGGCGATTTCCCTCAGCCATAATTCCGCCGAGGCGTCACCGGATCTCAACGTGCGCCTGTGGGATTTCCTTTTCTATGCGTCATTCGGTTTCGTCGTGACCTCATCGGTGGCGATTGCCGGCGTACTGCTGGTGTTCTGCTACCTTGTTGTGCCATCCGTGGGGGCGATGCTTTTTGCGGATCGCATTGGAACGCGGCTGGCCATTGGCTGGACCATGGGCACGCTGGTTTCGGCGCTGGGCTGCTATTGCTCCGTGTTCTTTGACACGCCGACCGGGGCCACCATCGTATGCACATTCGGCGCGGTGCTGGTGCTTATGGCCATGGTGAAAGCACTCTTCTTCAAAGTGCGGCAGGAACAGCCGCAGCCAGAAAAGATAGAGGTCCGGCAAACCGTATAAAAGTTTTCTTACGCTATGAAACAAAAACAAGGCAACATCGCTCGTTGGATCCCGCCATGGCTGGTTATTGCCTGCCTGGTGCTCGTGCTGGGGTCAGCAGCAGCGCAGGCGTTGCACTTCCATCCTGATGGGATGGAAACTGACGCCCGGCACTGCAGTGTGTGTCCGCTGTTGCACTCGGCAGTTCGTGTGGCAGGCATCTGCCACATGCACGTTACCCTTCGGCAGGTCGGCATTCTTAAACCGCTGCTGAAAAAGGAACACAAGACAGAACTTCATTCCTCTCCGTATTCCTCACGTCCTCCCCCAGCCGCATAGCTTTCCAAAAAGCCAAACCTGATCCCCAAACACTCTTCAACTCACAAGCATTGGAGGAGCTATGCGTATTTCTACGAAGGCAGTCCTGTTTTTCTCTTCGCTCATATTTGTTAGCGTCATGTTTTTCTTCTGTGTCCAGGCATCTGCCCAGACCAGCAATTCCGGAACGATCCAGGGGGTCGTGACCGATCCCAGCAATGCGGTGATTGCCGGCGCAAAGGTTGAGATTCACAATCCTGTCAGCGGTTATGACAGAACGGTTACTACGGACGGCACGGGAAGGTTCAGCCTGCCCAATGTACCGTTTAATCCTTACCACCTCACGATTACCGGCAAAGGATTCGCTGCGTACACGCAAGACGTGGATGTGCGTTCCATCGTGCCATTGAACCTTAGCGTGGGTTTGAAAGTGACGGGCTCCACTGAGACCGTTACGGTTGAGGCCGGCGGGGCCGATCTGGTGGAGTCAGACACGACCTTCCACACGGACGTAGATCGAGATCTCTTTGACAAGGTGCCCCTGGAAAGCGCGTCCTCGTCTGTCAGTTCGCTAGTCACGCTGGTCACGCCGGGAATCGCCGCCGATTCCAACGGGCTCTTCCATGGGCTGGGCGATCACGCAGAAAACTCTTTCTCGGTGGACGGGCAGCCAATCACCGATCAGCAGAGCAAGATTTTCTCCAACCAGATACCTGCCGATTCCATTCAGTCTCTGGAAGTCATAGACGGCGCGCCACCGGCGGAATTCGGCGAAAAAGCAAGCGTCATCATTAACGTTACGACACGTTCCGGACAGGGCGTAACTACGCCTCACGGCGCATTCACTACTTCATACGGTAGTTTGGCACTGCCACAGCCGGGTTTAATCTGGCTTATGGAAACGACAAATGGGGAAACTTCATCTCCTTAAACGGATTGAATAGCGGGCGCTTTCTTGATCCGCCTGAGTTCACCGTGATGCACGCCAAGGGGAATGAACAAAATATATTTGATCGCGTGGATTTTCAGCTCTCTCAGGCCAATTCTCTGCACCTGAACCTGGGCTTGACCCGCTCGTGGTTTCAAACGCCGAATACGTTTGATCAACAAAATGCTTCTGCATGGTCTGGCCTTGTCGTGGACAATGGCGGCCTTGGCCCTGATGGCCTTCCTGTAGGACCGGCAGACCAGCGTTCTCAGATCCGGACCTTCAATATTGCTCCAACATGGACCCATATCCTGAATGCCAACACCGTGCTAACGGTAGGGGCTTTCGCGCGGCATGACCAGTTCAACTATTATCCCAGCAACAATCCGTTTGCCGATCTGGCACCCGGCCTGCAGCAGGAGACATTGATCCAGGACCGAAGGCTCACGAACACTGGAGTTCGCTCCGATATTTCGTACGTCAAAGGCATCCATAACCTGAAGGCAGGCGTCACGTATCAGCAGACTTTCCTAACTGAAAAAGATCGCTTTGGCATCGTTGATCCTACTTTGAACGCAGTCTGCCTGAATGCCGACGGCAGCCCCAACACTGACCCCTCAGTGACTGATCAGGGACAATGCGGAGGGTCGGTGAATCCCGGTGGATCGGCGAATCCAGACTTCAACAGTGATCTCTTGCCCGTTGACCTGACTCGTGGAGGCAGCCTGTTTCCCTTTACTGGCCACACGGACATCAAGCTGCTTTCTATGTATCTGCAGGATGCCATTACGACAGGGCCCTGGACTCTCAACCTGGGTCGCGGCGATTTTTACCACGGGCTTGTTTCACACACAGTGAAGCCCAGCCCCGCCTTGCCTACAACGTGAAAAGAACGAATACTGTTTTTCGCGCTTCCTATGCGCGAGTGCTGGAAACGCCTTTTAATGAGAACTTGATTCTCTCCAGCACGGGATGCGCCAATCCGGTGCTGAACCCGCTTCTGGTTTGTGCGTCCAATACGGTCACTCCGTTCACTCCTGGATGGCGAAACGAGTTCCACGCCGGCCTGCAGCAGGCATTTGGGAAATACCTGGTCTTCTCAGGTGAGTACGTGTGGAAGTACACCCACAACGCTTACGATTTTGGCGTTTTTGGGGCCACGCCGCTGACTTTCCCGATTGAATGGCATAACTCCAAGATTCCCGGTGTTGCCGGACGCGTGAGTGTGCCAAACTTCCATGGGTTTACCGCGCTTTTTGTTTTCTCCAGTGTGCAGGCTCGCTTCTTTACGCCACAGATCGGCGGAGCTGGCGCGGTACCTTCAGCGATTGGCGCATTCCGCATTGACCACGACGAAAAGTTTAATGAGACCACGCACTTGCAGTACCAGATCGGCAAGCGCGGCCCGTGGGTCGGGTTCAACTGGCGTTATGACAGCGGCCTGGTGGCAGGCGCGGTGCCATTCGCTACAGATTCCACAACGCCCGTTGACCTGACAGGACTTACCGCAGACCAGCAGATTCAGGCAGGCTTGTTCTGCGGAAATGTGTTCCCCACGCTGGCATCGCCATTGACGTCCTGCGCGCCATCACAGTTTGGGGCCACGCGGGTAAGCATTCCGGCGCCTGGGACCGAAGATGACGACCACAATCCACCGCGAATCTCTCCTCGCAGTCTTTTCGATTTGGCGGTTGGACATGACAACCTGTTCCATGGAGATCGGTACAAATGGAGCTTGCAGGGAAGCGTTATTAATTTGACCAACAAGACGGCGCTGTATAACTTTCTTTCCACCTTCACGGGGACCCACTTTGTAACGCCGCGATCGTATTCGGCGGAACTGGGCTTCCACTTTTAAAGCTGATTCTTAACCTGCTGGAGCGGATGATTTTTCGTCCGCTCCGGCCGTCTTCTTTCTAACACAGCCGATATGGCAATCGACCTTCCGGGCAGCAGATTTCCCGCCTGCATTTCAACTAGAATAGTTAGGTGATTACAGGAGCCGGTTCAGACATCGTCCAGGCATTTGCCGCGCTGGTGCGTTCAGAAATCGACGACGAACGGGTCGATCTTCTGCGCTCCGCGCTCACTTTTGCCCGATTGAAGACCCGCAGCTCGATATTGAGCATTACGTGCGGCGCGTGGACGAACTGGCCGCGCGCGTTACAGAAAAGATCCAGGATCCGGACGATCCCCCACAAGTCATTGCTGCGCTGAACGACGTGCTCTTTCGGGAAGAAATGTTTTGCGGCAACGCTGTGGACTATTACAGTCCGCGCAACTCTTTTCTGCACGATGTACTCGATCGCCGTCTGGGCATTCCCATCACGCTGGCCGTGGTTTACATGGAAGTGGCGCGGCGCGTGGGCTTTCAATTGTTTGGAGTCGGCATGCCCGGGCATTTTCTGCTCAAGCATTATGACGTGGACGGCCATTCCATTTTGATTGACGCTTTTGAACGCGGATCCATCGTGACTGAAGACGATTGCCGCCAGAAGCTCGATAGCATTTATTCCGGCCAGGTGGCGCTGCAGCCGGAATTTCTGCTGCCCGTTACACGCCGCCAGATGCTCACACGCATGCTCAACAACCTGCGAGCCGTTTATCTTTCCCAGCGCGATTTCCGCCGCGCCGTGCAGGTAGTGGACCTGATCCTAGTGATTTATCCGCGCTCGCCTGAGGACATGAAACAGCGCGCGGTGCTTCGCTACAATCTTAACGATTATCGCGGCGCGTTAAGTGACTTTGAGGAGTACATAAAGATGTCTCCGGACGCATCGGATGTGGAAGAAATCAGGCAGACTGCGCTGTCATTGAGAAGGTCGATGGCGATGATGAACTAGGTTTTTTCTGAAATCCCGACCCCGAGATTGCGAAGGGGAGGGAACCCTATAACTACGATCATCTTTAGGTACAGTGAGAGACAAAATCCAGGAAGTTCGTCCCCTCATGTTGTTTTCAGAACCGAACGAGCAACGAGGTCATAGGGTTCCCTCGCTACGCTCGGGATAAAAACACCAAATCATTTTGGCTGCGGGCTTTGCGCCGCGCCGCCAGCAGGAGACATCTCTGCCAATTGGCTGATGAGCTTCTGTTCCTGGTCTGAGAACGTGCTGCGGAAGCGGTCTGACTGAATCACTTGCTGTCGCTCAGCCGGAGGCATTTGCCGAAGATGCCGCAGCGCCGTGTGGACCGCTACCTGCCGCTCCGGAGGCAAGCCCTTGAGTTGCTGATTAGCGTCGCGCAATTGCTGCCGCTGCTGTGGGCTCAGCTTGGAGAGGAACTCCATGCGCTCCAAAGCCTGAGTGCGTTTTTCCGGCGCCAGGCTGTTAAATTTTTTCAGTCGCTCACGCAATGCCTCTTGCCGGTCGGCGGGAAGTTTTTTGAATCCGGGTTCGCTTTCCAGCAATTTGAGTTGCTGGTCCAGCGGAAGGTCTTTGTGGGCCTGAAGCCAGTCGCCCATCTTGCGCCCGTTTTTTTGTCCAGGATGGTTGGCGGTATTGGGGCTTTTCTGCGGTGTGGCCTGCACTAGAAGTACCGGCGCGGGTCGATGCGTTGATGTGGTCACGCGCGAAGGTACGTTCAGGGTCATCAACCCTGACATCAAAACCGCCGAAACAACTCTGGCCCCGATCACCATTCGCTCCCCCGAGCAGAAAGTTTAAGGCTCTGCAACATCGTCAGACGGAGCGCCGGTAAGTTCGTTTACCAGGTCCGTATCGATAATCAAGTCGTGGTTCTTGTCCAGAGATTCAATATCAGCTACCGCGCCATTATCAGGCGGCGGAGTTGCCACGGTGAGCCGATAGATCACACCGCCCGCTGCCAACACAGTGGCCAGCGCAGCAGCCAGCATGGGCCGGCGCAGCCAGCCAAACATGCTGGCCGGCGCCTTCTCTCGTTCTTCCTTCACGTGCGCCCGCAGGCGCGTAAGAAAGTAGGGAGAAGGCTCCGGCGATTCCCATTCATCCAGCAGCGCCATGGTTTTGCGCATGGAGCCAAGCTCCTCTGTGCAGGCGCTGCACTGGCTTACATGAGCCTTCACCTGCGGGTCGGCCGGACCGTTGGTGAGCAGCTCAATCAAATTTTCCCGAACATCATTGCAGTTCATACAAATTCCTTCAGCCGGTCACGCAACACTTCATAGGCGCGGAACAGCAGAGACTTGGTGGCGGACTCACTTAATTTCAAAACTCCCGCGATCTCGCGATAATCCATCCCCTGATATTTATGCATTAACACGGCGGCGCGCTGTTTTTCCGGCAGCGCCATCACATGTTTCTTAATGGCTGCCAGCCGCTCCCTCCGTAGAATGTTTTGTTCCACATTCAGCGTAGGATCGGCCACATCCATCGTGGTGCCGGATTCTTCATCCGGCTCATCCAGGCTTACTACTTTTCCGCTGCGCTCAACCTTATGGTCGCGCGCGTGGTTCACTGCCAGATTAGTGGCAATGCGGTAGAGCCACGTGGTGAACTTGGCTTCCGCCGCATAAGTTTTGCGTGAGCGATAAACGCGCAGAAACACTTCTTGCGCCAGCTCTTCCGCAAGCGCCTGGTTGTGACACATGCGGTACATAAAGGCGATCATGGGCCGGTGATACTTGGTCACAAGATATTCGTAGGCCGCATTATCATCGGTCCCGGCGCGGAGCATCACCTCCGCATCGCTCAGCGAATCATAAGGAACGTGGCTTACTGCCATCTCCGCAATACCCTGCATCCTGCCGGTAACTGTGGGCATGAACAAACCCGACTTTAAGGCCACGCTGCTCACATCCCTGTAAACCCCTTGGCAACCAAAAAGTTGCAGGTCTTCAGAGAGGCCAGCAGAAGCCCCGACAACAGAGTTTATTCCATACTGTGGCTTTTGCGCATCCGTAAGTTTTCGTTAAGCTGGAATGTGGCTCGGCGAGACAGCCGGAAAAGCCTTCTGTTAGAATAGTTTTACCCGATGCAGCAATATCCCAGCGAATCGGGCGCTTAACTCAGCGGTAGAGTGCCATCTTCACACGGTGGAAGTCATAGGTTCGAATCCTATAGCGCCCACCACTCCCCAAGGCCTAATCTGAATTTTAATTGGCCGACTTTGGCGGGTGGAAATTTACAAGTTTTTGCTTGCTTCAGGACACGTTCGTGGTAACATCACGGAGTCTTCAGTAGCCGCCCGTTCCGGTGCGACGATTCGCGCATAAGACTTTAGAATAAAGCGCAGATATAACGAAGATTTTCCGAAACTTAGCCGACTGACTTCCAGCCAGACCTTGAGGATTTCGCTCATAGCGGGTCACCACATTTGGAGTCCGGCAGATAGATCAAAGCTCACAGGTATACGAATGAATGAAGGATTGAACCAACCGCCGCAGAATCCGCAGGGTCAGCGCAATCGCAAGTCCCGGCGACGCAGACGGAACTTTGGCTCGCAAAACCCGGGCCAAAACAGCCAGAACAACCAAAACAGTCAGAATGGGTCCAGCCACCAGGGACGCCCCGGCGGGCAGAACCGCCAGAACCGCAACAATCGCGGCGGCGGACAACGGCGTGGCGGACCGGGTTTTGTTGGCCCCATGGACCACAGCTATCGCAACCAGGGCAATGGCAACACAATGCAGGGAGCGCGTTTCCACAATGGCGCCCAGGCCAGTCCCAATATGGAACCGCTTACCCAGCGCGTGGACGCTCCGACGAAGATTTTTGCCTTCGTCGACGATCTTTTCTTTGTGGCCAAGATCCAGGAAGTTTCCCGAAAGCTCAACGTGAAGGTCGAGTTCGTTAAAACCGATAAAGATATTGCGGAAAAGACTGAAGGCTCAGAAGAAAAGCCGTCTCTGATTATCATTGACCTGAACAGCAACGGCATCAAGCCGCTGCCCGTCATCACCAAGATGCGTTCAAAATACAAGAAAGCCACGTCAATTGTCGGCTTTGTTTCTCACGTTCAGGGTGACCTGAAAGTGAAAGCGCAGGAAGCCGGTTGTGACGTAGTCATGCCGCGCTCCGCGTTTTCGCAGAACCTGGTAAGCATTCTCCGCCGCCACGGTGCCGATGACGATACGGACGATACCTTCAATCGCGTTTGATCAGCGGCTGTGGCTACGAATCGTCAGTCATAACTCCACGACTATAAGAGCGGAGTAGAGTCGAAGGACCCCCGCAGAGTGTCACTAACCATGCCGCGTCAGGGAATTCTCACGACACGCTGTTCGCTTCCCTCAGGGACTATTAATTTTCCGAACATCTCGCCTTCCAAGCCCGAACTCTCTAATGTGCATCCTGGCATAATATGGACAACGAAGGCGGCTACAACTGCCACCACCGCACCGCGTTCCATCAACTGTTTTTGGGCGATTAAATTTCCATTTCCTTGCAACTGAGTAGCTGTGGGAAACGTCCAATCTCCCATAAAGGCACAACCATGGCTCTCACTCGCGCGTATGAAGAACATGAAGTCACGCCCGAAATACGCCGGATGTATGCAAGCATCCGCACCGCATTCGATCTTCCGTTTGTTCCCAGCGTTTTCAAGCTCTCCGCCGGAATCCCGCAATACCTGAAAGTGGTCTGGAAAGACCTGGAAAGCGTGGTATGTTCCCGCGAGTTTGAAACCGCCGCAAGGGCCTACCAGGAAATCGCGCACTCGGCCGCGATCAGCGGCGGCTGGACGTTTTCTGACCAGCCTGCTGTCCTCTCCGCCGATAAATTCTCCAACGCCGATATCAGGGTCATTGGCGGCATTGTCGGCCTGTTTGCCCGCGCAACCGCGCAGATGGCGCTTTTTACACGGCTGATTCAACGCGGCTATTCTGGCGGACAAAAGGGAAGAGTGAGCAAGCTAAAGCAAGTCTCAGCCCTGGCCCAGATGGTGCGTGTGCATGTGCCCAATGAGCGCGAAGCTGGCCTTCGGGTCTGGCTGATCTACTCCGACATCAAAAAGACTACTGGGGCAAAGACCGTGATAAGTCTGTATCGCGCGCTTTCACCATTTCCCAGCTACCTGGCTTCTGCCTGGCTCGACGGCAAACGTCTACTCGCCGAACCCTCATTTATTACCGCGCGTGAAGAGTTAAACCGTCGCGCTCGTGCCCTGCTGTCCGGACTGCCTGTAAGGGACCATCGGGCGATCCTGAAAGACCTAACTCCGGCGCAGTGGCGTGAAATTGAAGAGATGGTCGACGGCTTTGCCCAACTATTACCGCAGTTTGCGCTGTTGACGTCGGTGTGGCAGAGATCTTTCCCAAATGCGTCGAGGTTGATTGGGGCAGCATGAAAAAGCATTTGGCAATTAGCACTTAGCAATTAGCCAATACAACTGCGCAATGCCATCAGCAAGTTAGTTCCCAAATCTAGCTGCAAATGACTCGAAATACGCGAATCATTTTAGTTCGGTTCGTGTTCGTTCGCTAAATTCGCGGCTGCCTTTTGTTGATCTGCGCTCATCAGCGAAAATCTGCGGCGAATTTGTTTGGCTGAATGCTGAGTGCTGACCGCTGAGTGCTAACCTGGCGGCCAATGCATCTGCCTTCCACCCAGCAGATGCAGGTGCAGATGGAAAACTGTCTGGCCCGCGTCAGGGCCCACATTGTACACCGTGCGAAATCCGTGCTCCAGCTTGCGCTCTCTGGCGATCTTTGCCGCCACAAGCTGGCAATAGCCCACCAATTCCGCGTCGGCTTCAGTAGCCTGATCAATCCCGACAATATGCTTCTTGGGGATGATCAGAACATGCGTCGGCGCTTGCGGCTTGATGTCTTCGAAGGCAAAAGCCTTATCGTCTTCGTAAACCTTCTTAGAAGGAATTTTTCCGGCGATGATCTTGCAGAAGAGGCAGTCAGTCATAAAGCTAGTTTGGTCATTGGGTAAATTGGTAATCGTGTAATTGGAAACATATATTGAACGGATTTCAAATTACCAATTTACCAAATTACTCAATTACCAAATATAGCAATCCTCTTGCTCGGGATTTCAGAAAAAAATCAATCCAGCCTTACCAGATAAACCGCTGCATCCGTATGCGTTTCGCGCATGACTTCTTCAGCGCGCTTTTTATCGTCCTCGGCCACGCGGATGCGGAGCCAGTCACCGCCCATAGGACTGCTGAATTGCAGCACCTTGGCTGTGCGATAGCGGCGTAAAAGTCTTTCTTTGAGATGTGAGGCATCGCTTGCATCGGCAAATGCGCCGATCTGCACGCACCAGCGGCCGCCTTCCTTGATCGGGGCAGGCGTTTCCAGCACTTCAATCCGTACCAGGGCAACGCCTTTCTGGAAAACGCTTAGCCTGCGCGCCGCCGCGCGGGAAAGATCAATCACGCGGTCGCCCACGAACGGGCCCCGGTCAGTGATGCGCAGCAGGACGGAGTCGCCGGTCTTCACGTCCGTTACGCGCGCAATGGTATTCAGCGGCAGCGTGCGGTGTGCGGCGGTCATGGCATTCATGTCATAAGGCTGGCCGTTGGCTGCGTTGCGTTTCTGAAATCCCGGGCCATACCAGCTGGCATACCCCACTTCGGTGTAAAGGACTTTGGCATCTTTGGGAACGCTGATTTCGCCGCTGGGCCTTGGCGTGGGCGCCGCAGGATGCGAAGGAACAGGCGTGGGCGTAGGAGTAGGCAGGCGCGATGGAATTGAAGCCGAGGGCGGTGGCGGAGGCGCAGGCATGGCCGGAGGCGGCTCATGGTGCGCCGCGCAGCCTGCCAATATCGCCAACAGACAAAAAAGCCCCGCTAGCTGGACGAGCGGTTTTTGTCCATGTACTCGGCCAGCTTGCTCAGTTGTTCCGCGGCTACGCGCAATGCTTTGGTTGAATGCGTGCGGATCGCCGGCACCACTTCGTTGTTCAGGTACGTGATGACTTTCTCTTTTTCCCGTTCCAATTTCTCCGCCGCGCCGCCAAATTCGGCGTCCAGCTTGCGGCCAAAATTTTCGAAGCGCGGCTTTGTCTTGGGGTCGTCTTGTGAACTCATGATTCTGTTTTACCATCGCAACCGAACGGTGGCCAACTGAGATTCTGGATTCGCGCCCGCGCACCGATCCCGTCAAGCTTAAAGGTACCCGCACAGCGGCCCGCAGTCTCAGTACCTTAGATGATACCTGCAGCACTGGCAAAGCGTTGTTTTTCGTACACTGGCCAATCGATAGCGGGCAGTGATCGTCCGCACGCATAATGCTGCACGCTGATTCCCCCAGTAGGATGGCGGAACGGAAGCGAGAAAAATAGGATGGATTTATGAAATGTAGGTGAACTCAGGCGATCAGGAACAGAATCTTGCGCCGAATTTCACGCGCGTTTCCGGCCAGTTGCTCAACGTACGTCGCACCACACGGGCCAATCGCGTGCTCGACTTTATTTGAGGCGTATCAATACTTTGAAAGGTGATCTGCACTCTGGTGTCAATTTCAAGAAGTTGGTTTGAAGTGAACAGCAGACCGGATTCGCTCATATTGATGGCTTCACCCGTGGCCCAGTCGTCCTGGCCTTCCAACCGGTAGCGCAGGGGAATATTCAGTTCGTGACGCGTCGCGCGGGCATCGGAAGTGCGAGCCTCTGCCACAGCACTGGGTTCTATCTTGTCCATGTGTTCTCCGCCAACAATCTTTCCGGCTCATCACGTTCCAAAGCGGACCTGGGCGCTTATGGGGCGAGGCCACAATCTAAGGTGCTAAAGATTTTCCGTCCACTCTGCCCCGCTGTCAAGCGCGGACTAGCCCGGTTAGCCTTTTTAATTTTTCTTTAATCTATGGATTTGATGAAATGTTTTTGGGAGATATGTCACGCGAAAAAGTTACATAGTCTGGCGCAAACTATTGCACTAGTTTCAAAACAATCTATTAAATCTATCCACAGCAATAGTTTCACTATAGAAAGAACATCCTTTTCCACAAACGGGCATAAAGATCCTTCGGGCAATCAGTTTGCCTGCGGTTTGCCAACTTTCAATTTGAGGTAGATGTGATAAGCGAATCCTTACTTTCCCTGCGCCACAATTTTCTGGATCAATTGCGGATTATCCGGCAGCAGACCCGCTTTGGGAAGCCTGGGCGTCAGGTCGAGCCAGTTGCGGTCCATGGCAAAAACCTTCTTGAACAGCGGCAGGCTCTCATCAACGCGGCCCATGTTGGCCAGCGCCACCGCGTGCCAATAAATCATCTCAGCGCTGTCCGGGACGAGCTGCTCGGCTGCGCCATATTCACGCAGCGCGCCGGCATTGTCATGTAGTTCAACGGCTTTGTCCCCGGCGTTCATGTGGTTGTAAGCGCGCTGGAGCGTGACCAGGCGGCGCAGCTCTTTGAGAGGCTCGGCGCTATCGTCCACGCGGAGATTGAAAACATAATCCTGCCATGGCTTGCCTGTGCCTTTGGCCGGCACAACCACGATTGCCGCTGATTGCCTTCCTCGCACGTCGCCTCCGGCAGCTTGCGCAGCATCCAGCGCCGCCAGCATGCGCTCAGCCAGATCGCCTTTAGTAGACTCATACGCCTTGGACATTGCGGGCCAGATTCTGTCATTGCTCATCAGATTGGCCTGGACCGCATAGTTCTTGCCAGTCTGTATTGCGCCACCGGGCTGGCCTCCGCATTGGATGGGCATGGGACTTCCATTCGATGCACCCGCAATTCCACCTGCGGGCTCTATGTCTTTAGCGCCAGTGAAGGTGGCGACGCGGCCTTGCGTATCGACCATCGCGACTTGGCGAACATTGCAGGCATCATCGGCGATCAGCAGACCGTGCAGCGCATCCGGCGCGCTCTTGCCCGCGCGCATCAGGTTGAGTCCAAGCGGCCCATAACTGGGGTCGATGAACGATTGCGTCGCGACGGCGCCCACCCCGGCTTCCGCCCAAGGGACTTCTCCGCCCACGGCAAACCAGTGCGACTGCACCGCCACGCCCATCTCGCCTGTGGCGGGATCAAATGCCACGATGGAAAAAGTATGGACAGGGCGGAGTGGCCTGTCCTGCGATACGGCCAAGCCAGAGAAGGATGACAGAAGCAAAGTGCATAAAAGATGGGCGTGCCGATGCATGAGTGATCTCCTGACGACGATATGAAACAGAGGATTTTAGTCTATGCGGCCCGGTTCTCTGCAATCGACAGGTAGTCGGCACGGCAAGAAATTCCTCAGGCCCTTGGCGTCCGTCGCGCGCTTTGCGGTGATAGGTGCTAATTACTTTCTGTGCTGATGGCTGATTGCTGAATGCTTTCTCCGTGCCACTGTTGGAGCGAGCGCACGTTCACTTCATTCCTTTGCAACGCGGCGATGCCTTCTGCAGCGGCCCAAGCGGCGGCCATGGTAGTAATGGTGGGAATGCGGTTGGTGACTGCAGCGCGGCGAATGGCTTTTTCGTCAAACCATGGCTCAGCTCCGTGCGGCGTGTTGACGACAAGCTGAACGCGATCACCCTTGATCAGGTCAACCACGTTCGGGCGACCTTCCTTGACCTTGTAAACGCGGTCCACTACCAGGCCCGCACGCTCCAGGCGATCGGCAGTGCCATGCGTGGCGACCAGGCTGAAGCCCATCTCAACAAACCGCTTGGCGAGCTCAATGGATTCCTGCTTGTAGCGGTCAATCACGCTGATAAAGACCGTGCCCTGCGTCGGCAGCGCCTGTCCGGCGGAAATCTGTGCTTTGGCAAAGGCTTCGCCGAACGTATCGGCCGAGCCCATCACTTCGCCGGTGGATTTCATCTCCGGGCCAAGGACTGTGTCAACGCCGGGAAATTTGTTCCAGGGAAAGACAGGAGATTTCACAAAGTATCCGGCGCCGGTTGCCAGGTCGATTCCTTTTTCAACATTGGCAGGCAGGAACTCACGCAGTTTGCGTCCGGTCATGAGGCGCGCAGCAATTTTTGCGAGCGGCACACCCGTGGCTTTGGAAACGTATGGCACGGTGCGTGAAGCGCGTGGATTCACTTCAATGACAAAAACCTTTTCGTTTTGAACGGCGAACTGGACGTTCATCAGCCCAATGACTTTCAGCGCGCGGGCCAGCTTGAATGTGTATTCGCGAATCGTATCCAGAACAGGCTTGCGCAGGCCGACCGAGGGCAGCACGCAGGAAGAATCGCCGGAGTGTATGCCGGCTTCTTCAATATGCTGCATGATTCCGCCGATGACGACGTCCTCGCCATCAGAGAGCGCATCCACATCAACTTCAACCGCGTCTTCCAGAAAATGGTCGACCAGCACAGGCCGCTGCTGAGAATATTCCACCGCTTCTTTCATATAGCGGACAACGCTGTCATCGTCATAGGCGATCACCATGGCGCGTCCGCCAAGCACGTACGAAGGCCGCACCAACACCGGATACCCGGCTTTGCGCGCGCCTGCCACAGCCTCTTCCACGCTGGTGGCAATCGCGCCGGGAGGCTGCGGGATGTCGAGTTCTTCAAGAAGCTTGCCGAAACGTTTGCGGTCTTCCGCAAGGTCAATCGATTCAGGGGATGTTCCAATGATCGTTACGCCTGCGCCTCTCAGCGGCAGCGCCAGATTCAATGGCGTCTGTCCGCCAAATTGCACGATCACCCCGACCGGAGCGCCGCCCTTTGTTTCATGCTGGTAAACCGCAAGCACGTCTTCAAAGGTGAGCGGCTCAAAATAAAGGCGGTCGCTGGTGTCATAGTCGGTGGAAACCGTTTCAGGATTGCAGTTGACCATGATGGTTTCAAAACCATCGTCATGCAGCGCGAATGCCGCGTGGCAGCAGCAGTAATCAAACTCTATGCCCTGGCCAATCCGGTTGGGGCCGCTGCCCAGGATGAGGATCTTTTTCTTTTCCGTGGGCGGCGCTTCGTCTTCTTCTTCGTAAGTCGAATAAAGATACGGAGTATAGCTTTCAAATTCCGCGGCGCAGGTGTCTACAAGTTTGTAGACAGGACGAATGCCCAGCGTTTCACGCATGCGGCGCACGGTTTGCACGCCCGTTTTGATGGAGAGCGCGATCCGCTCGTCTGAGATTCCCAGACGTTTGGCCTGCCGCAGTTTTTCTTTTGTGAGCTGTGGCGAGCCATTGAGCTGCTCCGCTTCGGTGGGCGTAATCTCAAGCCCCAGGCGGTCGGCATTATCAAGAGTTTCCTTCGTTAGCGAGTCTGGCGATAGTTTGACCAATTCCGTTTCCATCGCCGCAATTTCCTTGAGTTGATAGAGGAACCAGGGATCGATGCTGGTCATCTTGTGCAGCTCTTTTACCGTCATCCCCTGATGCAGCGCGTAGCGAATATACGTAAGACGCTCCGGATGCGGCGTGACCAACCGCTGCGTGAGGATGCGCGGCTCAATTTTTTCTGCCCCAACTTTTTTACCCGTCTCTAGCGATCGTATGCCCTTCATCAGCGCTTCTTTAAAGGTGCGGCCAATGGCCATGGCTTCGCCCACGGACTTCATCTGCGGGCCCAGGCCTTCATCGGCGCCGGGGAATTTTTCAAATTGCCATTTCGGAATCTTGGCCACCACGTAATCGATGGTTGGCTCAAAGCAGGCGGGCGTCATCTTGGTGATGTCGTTGGGAATTTCGTCCAGCGTATAGCCCACGGCAAGCTTGGCAGCAATCTTGGCGATAGGGAAGCCCGTGGCTTTTGACGCCAGCGCCGACGAGCGCGAAACGCGGGGGTTCATCTCAATCACCACCATGCGCCCGTTCGTCGGGTTCACGCCGTATTGAATATTGGAGCCGCCGGTCTCCACGCCAATCTCGCGGATGACTTTGATAGAGGCGTCGCGCATGTGCTGGTATTCGCGATCAGTCAGCGTCTGCGCCGGGGCCACGGTAATGGAGTCACCAGTATGCACGCCCATGGGATCGAAATTTTCAATGGAGCAGACAATGATCACGTTGTCGGCCAGGTCGCGCATTACCTCAAGCTCGTATTCCTTCCAGCCGAGCACCGATTCTTCGATCAGCACTTCATGCACCGGCGAAAGATCAAGGCCGCGGGCCAGGATTTCCAGCATCTCTTCGCGGTTATAGGCAATGCCGCCGCCGCTGCCGCCCAGCGTGAATGACGGGCGGATGATGAGCGGGAAGCCGATCTTGCCGGAGAAGTCCAGACCGTCTTTCAGATTATTGACCAGCGCGGATTTCGGCACGTCGAGGCCGATGCGCGTCATAGCGTCTTTAAAGAGCAGCCGGTCTTCCGCCATCTTGATGGCGCGAAGCTGCGCGCCGATCAGCTCAACGTTGTATTTCTCAAGAATGCCGGAATCTGCTAACTCGACTGCTAGGTTCAATGCGGTCTGCCCGCCGACGGTGGGCAGCAAAGCAAACTTACCCGGCTGTCCGCGAAGCATCTCTGATTCCTGGCGAATAATTTCTTCCAGATATGTCTTGGTTAGCGGCTCAATGTAAGTGCGGTCCGCCATCTCCGGATCGGTCATGATGGTGGCCGGGTTGGAGTTCGCCAGCACCACCTCATAGCCTTCCGCCTTGAGCGCCTTGCAGGCCTGCGTGCCGGAGTAATCGAACTCCGCCGACTGGCCAATAACGATCGGTCCGGAGCCGATGATCAGGATTTTCGCAATGTCATTACGGCGTGGCATATTAAGTTAAACCCACGGAGACACAGAGGCACGGAGACATGCAAGAGATATTTGCCGCTGATAAATGCAGATCGACACTGATCAGAAAATTCATTCCGGTCAGCTCGTTCGGATCAGCGTTTATCTGGGCTGATCTGCGGCAAGTCTTTCTTTTTCTCCGTGTCTCCGCGCCTCCGTGGTGGATTCTCATTTCCCCTTCCACTCCTCCATTAAACCCATAAAATCCTTGAACAGATAATGCGAGTCATGCGGGCCGGGCGAGGCTTCCGGGTGATACTGCACGGTGAACAGCGGCAGCGTGCGGTGTCGCAGGCCTTCAAGCGTATTGTCGTTCAGGTCGATGTGCGTTTTCAGAATTTCCGAATCTTTCAGCGAATCCGGATCAACGGCGAAGTTGTGATTGTGCGCTGTGATCTCGATCTTTCCGGTTTCAAGCTGTTTTACCGGATGGTTCCCGCCGTGGTGGCCGAACTTTAACTTGTACGTCTTGCCGCCCAGCGCCAGCCCAACAAGTTGATGTCCCAGGCAGATGCCAAAGATCGGCGTCTTGCCCAGGAGTCGGCGGATATTGTCCGCAGCGTAGGTGCAAGGCTCGGGATCACCGGGGCCGTTGGAAAGAAAAACGCCGTCAGGGTTGAGCGACATCACGTCTTCCGCAGAGGTCATGGCTGGGACCACTGTCACCCGGCAGCCCTGATCCACTAGCATGCGGAGAATGTTCTGCTTGATGCCAAAGTCGTATGCCACCACGTGCTTGCTGGGCGGCAGGTCTTTTACGCCGACAACTTCCGTCGGCTCGTGTGATCGTGTGCCGGTGTCCCACTGGTAACGCTGCTTGGTAGTCACGACTTTGGCCAGATCAGTGCCGTCCATCCTGGGAAGGGCACGGGCCTTGGTAACGAGTTTCTCGGCGTCGGTTTCGATGGAAGAGATTACACCGCGCATGACGCCATTGGTGCGCAGGTGGCGGACCACCGCGCGCGTGTCAATATCGGCGATCACAGGGATTTTGAATTTTTCCAGATACTCGTCAGTCACCTGCTGCGAGCGCCAATTGGAACTGATGGGTGAAAACTCCCGCACGACAAGGCCTTCTATGTAAGGATGCGTGGCCTCGTTATCATCTGGGTTGGTGCCGTAATTGCCGATCTGGGGATTGGTCAGGATAACAATCTGCCCTGCATAAGAAGGATCGGTAAAGATTTCCTGGTAGCCGGTGATGGAAGTATTAAAAACGACTTCCCCGTAGCATTCGCCTTTCGCGCCGTGGCCTATGCCGCTGAAGATTCGTCCATCTTCCAGCGCAAGGATAGCCTGCATCGGAACTCCGAGGAGTGGATTTCAAAGATTTTATCACCTCGCGCGGCGGCGGAGAAAGGGGCAAGGCTGTGGATAAGCCCGCCGGAAACCCAATATTTTTGGGACAACAGAATTGCTCATGAAATCGAGCAGAAATAGAAATTCAGCGCCTCTTAGAATGGAATAAAATCAGCCTTACTTCTCATGCCCGATCCCATCACCTCCAAGCCGGCTGCCACAACAGAAAAGAACGGGGCCAGTTCCGGCCCGCAGGTCAACGTGTTTGCCGTGCACGGGGTCGAGCCTGAGGTACAGGCCTATGCCATGGCCAAGTATTCGCGCTCGGCGCTGTCCATGAAGGAGTCGCTCAAGGAGATCAGCGAGCAGAAGGCTGAGCAGTTTCTCAACACATTTTATTTCCAGTACGGACACCGCTCGATTGCCGATCTGGCGCATCTGGCGTTTGCCATTGAGAAGCTGTCGATTCTGGCGGCGATTATTCTCGTCGATGAGCAGCGCTGGGACGGACAGGAGCGCTCCACGCGCTACCAGAATTTCAAGAAGAGCGGCTACTTTATTCCCGACTTTGGAGCAGATGCCGCTGCCCGCAGCGACTATTGCGCCACCATCGATTTTCTTTTTGCCGAGTATGAGGCCTTCACGCAGGAGATGCTGCGGCATTACACCAGCAAAATTCCGCGTCCGGAAGAAATGGCGGAAGACCAGTACACGCGCACGCTGCGCGCACGGGCCTTCGACAATTCACGCTACCTGCTGCCGCTGGCAACGAACACGTCGCTGGGCCAGATCGTCAACGCGCGGACACTGGAGACGCAGATCGCGCGGCTCCTATCGAGTCCCTATGCTGAAGTCCGCCATCTGGGCGCGCTGTTGAAAGACGCGGCCCGCGAACCTTCTTACAACGTCCAGGCAGAATCCATCCGCGCGCTGGTGGAAGAGATCAAGGCAGTCAATCCTGATCTGGGCGCGAAGGCAGAGCAACAACTTCTGCGTCCCACGCGCGTAGCGCCAACGCTGGTTAAGTACGCCGAAGCCAATGCTTATGAAAGCCAGACGCGAACTGAGTTGGAGCATGCCGCCGCCGAACTAATGGAAGGCGTGCCGCTGGAAGCATCGCCAAAGCTGGTGGACCTTGTAGAGGACGGACCACTCGAAGTGGAGATGGCGGCAACGCTGCTTTACTCGGCCTGTCATCACTCTTACCGGCAAGTTACAGAGCGGGCGCAGGCTCTTACGGCCAAGCAGCGCGGCGAAATTATCGACTTGGGCATGCGGCATCGCGGACGGCACGATGAGTTGTTGCGGAGCTTCCATGCCGGGCAGCAGTTTAAGTTTGACATCCTGATGGATATAGGCGGCTTCCGCGACATGCATCGCCACCGCCGCTGCACGCAGATTGAGCAGGGCTTCACGCGCCATCACGGTTATGACACGCCACCTGATATTAAGGAAGCAGGACTGGATGCACGTTATAAAGCGGCGATCCAGAAAGCAATCCAGGCGAGCGACAAGTGTAATGCGGCCGGAACGCACGCAGGGCTTTATCTGTTGCCCATGGCATTTCGCAAGCGGACATTGTTCAAAATGGATTTTGCCGAGGCGCTGTATATTTCCGAGCTACGCAGCGGCGCGGCGGGACACTTTTCTTACCGGAACGTGGCTTACGCCATGTATGAGGAAGTGGCAAAGAAGCATCCGTCGCTGGCAAAATACTTCCGTGTGACGGACGTGCGTGAGCCAATGGATCTGCTAAAACGATAGGTGGAATTGGCTGGAGCAATAACTTCCTTGGTCGATCCCTCGCCACGAAGTCCTATCCGGTCATACGTTCAAAAGACAACTCCGGTTACTGAAGAGATTTGCAAGTAAAATTTCTGCAAATTCCATGGTCTTGTTGTCTTCAAGTGTCATTTTGGGCCTGAAAAATCGCGGATATTGCCTAATGACCAAAGACATACATAGTGTGACTAAAATCACCTTTCATTCCGCTGCCTTTTCGCTATAAAATTACTTAACCCTGAATACCAGGTTGAACGTGCTCACATCCCCCACCGGCAGACGGTAAAGCCATCCCGCCGGGAGCCGCGTAGTCCAAATTTTTATTATTGGAGAAGGATTCGTCTTGCTAGAGTCGATGCAAAAGATAGCTATTTTGTATGACGCCAGTCAGGCAATCCTGTCTACGTTTGATCTGGATGAGGTGCTGAACCGCATTCTCACCATCATTCGCGACTTTTTCCAGCTGCAGAACGGGGCCGTGCTTCTGATGGACAAATCCGGGCAGGAGCTGCAGGTCCGCGCCCATCTTGGCCGCAGCAATCTCGATGTAGGCTTCCGAGTCCCCAAAGGCAAGGGATTGACCTGGGCAGCGGCGGAAATCAAACGGCCGGTGTACGCGCCTGATGTCGCCAAAGATCCGCGTTACCTGCGGAAGGTGGAGGAAACCAGGTCTGAAGTGGCAATCCCGCTGATGGTCCGCGATGAGGTCGTGGGCGTGCTGGATTTTCAAAGCGACCAAGTCGACTACTTTGATCTGGAAAAAATTGATCTGCTCACGCTGTTTTCCACGCAGGCCTCAATGGCTTTGGAAAATGCCCGGCTGTATTCTGCGGAGCGTCGCCGGACAAAACAGCTTGAAGCCATCAATGCCGTAGCCAAGAAGACCACGCGCGTGCTGGACCTGGATGAACTGCTCACCGTAGTTTGCCGCCTGCTGATGGATTTATTTGGCATTGACCATGCCGCCGTGCTGCTGGCGGAAGGCGACAGCCTGCGGGTACGCGCGCATGAAGGCCGGCTTACAGCGAAGCTTTCCATGGGAGAGATTCTTTCACCCGGCGCCGGGCTGGCAGCACGAGCTCTGGCGACGGGAAGAAGCGTGATTGAAAATGACGTCCATGGCGTTGAGGGCTATATAGCAGGCTTTGCGGAAACGCAGTCGGAAATGTGCGTGCCGCTGGTCATCTTTGGTGAAAAGCTTGGTGTTCTGGCGCTGGACAGCGCCCGGAAAAACTCGTTTGATCACGATGATGTTCAGCCACTGGAATCCGTAGCGGACATCTGCGCGGCTGCTATACAGAACGCGCACAACTTTGACCGCATGAAGCAGCTTGCCTATGTGGATGGCCTAACGGGGATCCACAATCGCCGCTTTTTCGAGATGCGTATTGTGGAAGAGCTGGAGCGCGCTAGCCGATTCCAGGGCCGTATGGCCGTGATCATGGTGGATATCGATCACTTCAAGAAGATGAATGACGAGTTTGGGCATCTGCTAGGAGACGAAATGCTGCGCTCGGTTTCCACCATCCTGAAGCAGCAGCTGCGCAAGATGGATATGGTGTGCCGTTATGGCGGCGACGAATTTGCCATCGTGGTGCCGGAGACAACCGGAGAAAGCGCAGTGCGGGTTGCGGAAAAGCTGCGGCGACAGGTGGAAACCCATTTTTTCCCGGGAGTGCCCCGGCCTGTTACCATCAGCTGCGGCGTGGCAGATTATCCCGCACACGGCGTGACGCGTGACGAAGTAGTGGCAGCGGCGGATGCCGCGCTCTACCAGGCAAAGCAGTTGGGCCGTAATAAAGTAGCATCGGCCGACATGAAGAAAGAGTATTCCGCTTCCAGATGACAGAATCCAGGGAGATATGAGCAGCACCACAGTCGCGGCCATTTCGGGCAAGATCACTGCCAGGATCGCCAGCATCCATATTGATCCCGCTTGTAACACTTTTCTCAATGATTGTTTCAGGCAATTTGGTATCACAGTGGTGCCTGCTGATGGTGACCCGATTTTCCAGCTGAATCGCCAGAAGTTTGAGGCGTGTGTGCTGCGCCTTTATGACCCTGAAGCCGACATGATATTGAAAGCAGCGCGCAACTCGCCTTCAAACCGCCGCCTTGTCATTTACGGAATAGCACGCAATACGCAGGAAGCGCTGCGCTATTCCAGCTATGGGATTAACGCAGTCCTGGATGAACCGCTGGACCGGCAGAGCGTGCTCAAGGTGGTCCGTGCCACGCACCTGCTGGTGATCCATGAACTGCGGCGCTATGTGCGGATTCCAGTTTCTTCGCAGGCGGAGTTTGATGTCAACGGCCGCCCTGTTATCGGAACAACCGTGGAAGTCAGCTCCGGAGGCATTTCCATACGCTGCCTTGCCCCACTGCCAAAGTCCGATCCTATCCGGCTCACGCTCACGCTGCCCGGGATAGAGAAGTTATATGTTCGGGCGTTTGTATGCTGGTACCGCGAGAGTGACAAAGTATATGGAATGCGCTTTGATCCCACTGACGAGCGTCGATTAAGGGTCCGCGGCTGGATCGACCAATATCTGGAAATCGTGTAACTTTAGCATATCTCCACCGTATAACATTTTGTGGGAACCCTTCTCCATGCAAACAATTGAACTGAAGAACGTCTGTAAATCCTATGACCAGTTTGTGGCCGTAAATAACCTCTCTTTCAGCATTGCTCAGGGAGGCGTTTTTGGTCTGCTGGGGCCCAACGGCGCCGGCAAGACCAGTACGATCCGCATGATGATCGGAATCACCGTACCTGATTCTGGCCAAATCAATCTTTTTGGCAAGCCTTTTGAGCGCAAAAGCCTGAACAAGGTCGGCTATCTCCCGGAAGAACGCGGGCTATACAAAAAGATGAAGATCATTGAACAGCTGATCTTCCTTGGTGAATTGCATGGCATGTCTGCCGGAGATGCCAGAGAAAAAGCCATACAGTGGGCCAAGCGGCTGGAGATTGACGCGTGGCTGCAGAAGAAGGTCGAAGAGCTTTCCAAAGGCATGCAGCAGAAGATCCAGTTTATCGCTGCATTGCTGCATGATCCTGATTTCATCATTATGGACGAACCGTTTTTCGGGCTTGATCCAGTTAATGCTACGCTGCTCAAAGATGTAATGCTTGACCTGAAGAAGCAGGGTAAGACGATCCTGTTTTCAACCCACCGTATGGACCAGGTAGAGAAGCTGTGTGACAGCATTTGCCTCATCAATAAGGGCAATGCCGTGCTTCAGGGCGATCTCAAGACCATCAAGTCCGGCTATGGCAAAAGCAATGTGCAGATTGAGTATGAGGGCAATGGTGATTTTCTGGAAAAGAACCCGCTGGTGGGCGCTTACAACAATTACGGTAATTACGTTGAAGTGCGGCTGGCGCCCGGTGCAGACGCGCAGCAGCTCCTGCAAATGGTGGCCGCGCGATCAAGAGTCAACAAGTTTGAACTGATGGAGCCGTCCCTGGAAGAAATATTCATCAACACGGTGGGAAAATCCAATGCATAACATTTTCATCATCGCCAAGCGTGAATACCTGGAGCGTGTGCGTTCGCGTTCGTTTGTGATCATGACGTTTTTTATTCCCGCGCTGATGCTGGGAGTCACGGTCCTGCCCACCATGCTGATGCAACGCGGCAGCAATGAGACCAAGCACATGGTGGTGGTGGCCGTGGACCGCGAAACTGCGGAGATGATCCGCAGCCGGATTGAGCAGAAACAGGACCAGCAGGGAAGTGCGGATAATCAACCATCGAGCAAACGTGGTTTGCCACCTACCCACTTCAGCGTGGACGTGAGCACGAATGCCGCGCCGGCGGACCGGGAAGCCCTGACGCAAAAGGTCAATCAGAAGCAATTGGATGGCTTTCTGTGGGCCACGCCAGATGCGATCGCGGCCAGAAAGCTAGATTTTGTCACTAATGACACTTCCAGCTTCATCGAAAATGGCATCCTGGGCCAAACGGTCAGCGACGCGTTGCGCCGCCACGCTCTGAAAGCCAAAGGTTTGCAGGAAAGCGATATCGACGCCGCGCTGCGGCCCGTGGAAGTCGAGCCGGTGAGCCCCAAGGGCAAGAACGCGCCTGATCCCCAAAAGATGTTCATCGCCACGCTGGCCATGGTGATGGTGATGTATATGACCGTGCTGCTCTATGGCATCAACGTGATGCGGTCCATCCTGGAAGAAAAAACCTCGCGCATCATGGAGGTGATGCTCTCGATAGCCACTTCCAAGGAAATGATGGCGGGAAAAATCCTGGGCGTAGGAGCGGTAGGGTTGACGCAAGTGGGCATCTGGGCCGCGGCGTCGGCTGCATTTGCCGGCTACGCTGTGGTGGCCTCCGGCATGCTCAAGCAGGTCAAGGCCGCCATGAATCCCATGCTGCTCATTTATTTTGTGGTGTTCTTTCTGCTCGGCTACGTTCTTTACAGCACGCTATGCGCGGCTGTTGGCTCTATGGTGAATTCCGAGCAGGAAGCGCAGCAGATGCAATTCCTGGTAATGATGCCGATGATCCTGGCCGTCATCTTCATCACCAATATTTTCACGCATCCAAATTCATCCATTGCGGTCTTCGGTTCACTATTTCCCTTTACCGCGCCTTTGGTAATGTTCAGCCGCATTGCAATGCAGGCTGGTGATACTCCTGGATGGCAGATCGGCCTTTCAATAGCTCTGATGCTGGCAACAATTTATGGCATGGTCTGGCTCTGCGGACGGATTTACCGCGTTGGCATTTTGATGTATGGCAAGAAGCCGAACCTGCCGGAAATCATGAAGTGGATCAAATACGCGTAAGGGAAAATAACTTCTTACGACTGATTAACACGGATAACACTGATCGGGTGAAGTTGCTCGCGACGTACGCGCTGTTGTTTTAGTTAGCCGAGAAGCGAAGCCTATACAATCAGACTCGTGAGCGACGTTGCGCAGGCCGAAATCAAACGCGAGAGCGGCGAAAGCACGCGTGTATTTTCCTTTAGCGAGCGGGTCAAAATTTGGCTGATTTCGTGGGCTGGGTATCTGTTGATCCGGACCATTGGAGCGACACTTCGCTACAAGTTCTTTCTCGAGCCAGGCTGCACAGGCAATTCCTCAGGTGCCGGACCGCCGGCCATCTGGTGCTTCTGGCATCGGGCTGTCATTCCCGCAACGTATCGTTTTCGCAATCAAGGCCTGGCTGTGATGACCAGCCGCAGCTTTGATGGTGAATACATCGCCCGCATCATTCAGAAGCTGGGTTTCACTGCCGTGCGGGGATCGAGTTCGCGCGGGGCCGTTGGAGCTTTGATCGGCATGCGCCAGCAGCTGGAGCAGGGACACGGCGTGGTGTTTACGATCGACGGGCCACGCGGCCCGCGCTACGTCGCCAAACCGGGGCCTGTCCTGCTGGCCAAGAAGACCGGCGTTCCCATCAGCTGTTTTTACGTGGCGGTGGAGCGCGCGTGGATATTAAATTCCTGGGACCAGATGATGATTCCCAAACCATTCTCGCAAGCCGCGGTCTATGCCAGCGGTCCAATCTACGTGTCAGCCGATGCCACCGACGAACAGATGTCGGCTTTGCATCAGAAAATGCAGGAGACTCTGGAGCGATGCAGGCTGGGAGCGGAAAAAGCATTCAGCAGTCAGCAATCAGCATTCAGCTAAGTTATTGACCGCCAAGAACGCTAAGGGCGCGAAGGAATAAATCTGGATTTGAACGTCTTTAAGACTCGTCCGTTGCGGTTAAGCTTTCTGCTGAATGGCCAATTCTGAGTTGAATATTACTCTCCCAACCAATCGCCAATCGCACGTAGAGATACCACGTGATCGCAGATGATCTTCACTGCTGCCATGATTGGGACAGCCAGAATCAGTCCCATGGCTCCCCAGATGAAACCCCAGATCAGCAATGAAATCGTGACCACCAGAGGATTTAATTGCAGACGCCTGCCCAGGATTTTGGGGTAGAGCACGTTCATGGAAAGCATATGAAGTCCGAGCACGGTGGCGGCCACAATGAGCAGCCGTGTATCGCTGAGCGTGCCAACGCCGGCAGCTATCGGCGGGAGCATGGCTACGGCGATCCCGAGATATGGCATAAGGCTGAGAAAGCCGCTGATGAAGCCGATGAAATAGAAGTAAGGAACACCCAAAAAGCCGAAAATGATGACGCTGCAAATGCCCATGAAAAGCCCGATGACAAAGTTCCCAGCAATGAAACTTTTCATCATGGCGGAAATGTGCCCCAGCGTAACGTAAGCGGTGCTGCGATTTTCAGGCCGAAAGAGTTGTACAGACCTGGTCCGCGCGTGCTCCTGCCAGCTCAACATGAAATAGGTTAGAAAAGGAATAAAGCAGAGCGTGAGCACCACTTCAGTAACTTGGCCAATTTTATCGCTCATCCCGCCTTGCGCGCCCTGGTTTTCGACTTTTACGGGCATAGGTTTCCTTGCGCTCTTGTCCTCGGGAAAGACCTGTTGCGTGGTTTTTTCCAACTCATTGGTTCGCTGGCGAAAGTGCGCGAGATGGCTGCGAATCCGATCAGAGTATTTGGGCAGTTCGTGAACAAAGTTCATGGCCTTGCCGTACAAAAAGTAGCTGCCGGCGTACATGAGTGCCAGCATGAACAGGACGGCAAGAAACGCTCCAGCTGCACGCGGCAAACGAATTTTTTCCAGCAGGTTCACCACTGGCTCCAGCACGAAGGCAAGCAGTATCGACACCAGCAGAGTTATCAGGATCAGCTTGGCGACATAGCAGATGACCAGAACCACGGCGGCTCCGACAATCATCTGCGCTACGGCGCCGGCATGCAGAGCGGTATTAAGCTTGCGCTGATTTCTTTGCTCCAGCTCTTTGCCCGAGGACTCGCTGTCCGGGGCTTCCTCCGGCATGAGCTGCTCTGGGCCAGGGGGAATAATGCGATTCGACGCCATATAACTAGCTGAGATGCAGAAACTCGTATAATCGCCGCGTGGGAGCCACCGGACGCATCCTGGCCATCGACTACGGCAGCCGCCGCATGGGACTGGCTGTGACGGACCCGCTGGGCATCACCGCACAGGGGATTGAGACCCTGGAGCGCAAGAACAATCGCGCCGACTTTGGCCGACTGGAACGGACCATCCGCCAGTATGAAATCAAGGAAATCGTACTGGGAAACCCGCTACGTATGAGCGGACAGGAAGGCGCGCAGTCGCGGAAAGTGGCAGAATTTGCCGAAGAACTGCGCAAACGTTTTCAACTCCCCGTCCATCTTTGGGATGAGCGACTCACCTCGGCCGAAGCCAACCGCTTGCTGCGCGAAAATGAAGTGAGCATCAAGAAGCGAACTCAGGCCGTAGACCGCATGGCCGCAGTGCTGATTCTGCAGAGCTTTATGCAGTCGAGAAGTCTTGACTGAATCGATTTGCCGATTGCGGGTCCAACGCGTTTGCAACTCCAGGGCAAAGATTCTCTTCCAAATTGTTAAGTGAACCGGCAGTTCATTGTCCATTCGTGACGCTCCATAGGCAGGGAAGATGGATGCGCGAAGCGGATTCGCCCTTAGAATATAAGAAGCCAGAAAAACTGATTCATGCTGAAATTTCTTTTCAGAACCGTTGTGGTGTTGCTGGTGCTGGCAGGCGTTCTGCTGGCTTACGGCCTCCTTCTGCCGGCTGGGCCGACGCAACAAAAGATGGTCCAGCTGAAACCGGGTTCTTCCGCGCGACACATTGCAGCCGCGCTGGCCAATGCCGGGATCATCCGCAGCCAGTATGCGTTCCTGGCATGGCATTACCTGCACGGACGCAAACCGCTGAAGGCGGGCGAGTATGCCTTTGACCATCGTGCCACCACACGGGAAGTTTATGACCGCATCGCCCACGGAGATATTTACTTCCAGACGCTGGTTGTGCCGGAAGGCTACAACATGTTTGATATCGCCAGTGCGATTGAAGAAGCGCAGCTGGGCAAGCGAGAAGATTTTCTTAAGATCGTGCGCAGCGACACCAACCTGATCAAAGACCTTGATCCGCAAGCCCCAAGCCTTGAGGGCTACCTGTTTCCGGACACATATCACTTCACCCGGACACAATCTTTGCATGACATGGCGGCGGCCATGGTGCGGCGTTTCCGCCAGGCAGCGAAGGACGTGGGCCTGAACCAGAATTTTCATGCCGTGGTCACGATGGCAAGCATCGTAGAAAAAGAGACAGGCGCTCCGGAAGAACGGCCGGAGGTAGCCAGCGTGTTTTACAACCGGCTGGACAAGCGCATGGTGCTGGCCACCGATCCATCAGTGATTTATGCGGCGCTGCTGAATAACCGTTACAACGGCGTGATTCACCAGTCTGACCTGCACTTTGATTCGCCGTACAATACTTACCGCACCGCTGGCCTGCCGCCAGGACCAATTTCCAATCCCGGACGGGCATCATTGCAGGCGGCGTTGCATCCGGCCCAGACCGACTATCTATTTTTCGTCAGCGACAACCAGGGTCACCATCGATTTGCCCGCACCGATTCAGAACATATCGCCAATGTGCAAGCCTACCGGCGCGCGTTGGCACAGGCCGTCAACCGCTAATCGATCCGGCAAAATGACGCAAAATGTCATTGTTTGCCGTGGCTTGCCGGATTCCGCAAGATGCGCCGTCCGTTATACTAAGTGCATCCAATTACTGGTGTAAGAACTGGACGGATGCACTCTCATTTGCGCAAAACTATTTTCATATTTTTCATTGCTATTTTATCGGCTGTCAGTGGTTGTGGGTTCCGCTCATCACATCCGGTAAAAATGCGCACCAGCACGGCTACGCTCAAAGATGCGACTCTTGAGCAACTGCTGGAGACTATCAATTCAAACGCGGAAAAGCTGAAGACCCTGAAAGCCACAGTCGATATTGACAGCTCTGTGCTGGAAGAGAAGAAGAACCGGGTCAAAGACAATCCGCAGGTGGCCGGATTGATTCTGGTGCGCAAGCCGGAAATGCTGCGCATGCGGATTTACGTGCCGGTGCTGCACAACGTAATGGCGGACATGGTCAGCAACGGCAGGAATTTTGAGCTGGCTTCGCCGATCAAGAGCAAATTCTACGTGGGCTCAAATCAGCAGCCCGTTAAGCCTTCACCGCAGCCGCTGGAAAATTTGCGGCCACAACATATTTCTGACGCGCTGCTGATCAAGCCGATTGAAGAAGGCAAGGAAATTGCCGTGCTGGAAAACACGACGGAAGTGGTGAAGGACCCGAAGACCCACAAGGACGTGGAGCAACTGGCGTACACAGTGGTGGTAATCGATAAAGACAGCGCTGGTTATTTTCTTTCACGCAAAATCGTGTTCAGCCGGAATGATCTTCTGCCCCATGAGCAATCTATCTACAACCGGCAGGGCCAGCTGGTGACATTTGTTCGTTATGAGAATTTTACCGGTTACTCGGGGCTTATGTTGCCGGCAATCGTCTCCATTCAGCGCCCGATTGAGGGCTATGGCATCACGATTTCCATGGTCAAGGTGGACGTGAACGTCCCGCTTACCGATGATCAATTTGTGCTGACACAGCCACCCGGATCGCAACTGATTAACCTGGACAACAAATCCTCGGCTTCCGCCATTCCCGAACAAGAGACCAAGAAGCCGCCGCAATAAATGCGGATGAGCGAGGAAGAAGAACGCTTAACTGTTCTATCGCGGTTTAAAAACTTATGAACAAAATGATTGTGGCCAACCTGGTCCACCGCCCTATTCGATCCATTATTTCTATTTTTGCCGTGGCCGTGGAAGTCACCCTGATCCTCATGATCGTGGGATTGGCGCTGGGGATTCTGGACGACAACAAATCGCGCCAGGTAGGAATGGGCGCGGACCTCACCGTGCGCCCGCCAGGATCATCGAACCTTGCTGCGTTCGGAGGCGCTCCTGTGCCGATTCGAGTGGCTGATATTTTGCGCAAGCAGCCGCATGTGGTAGCGGTCTCGCCGGTGGTGCTGCAGGTTACTTCGACAACGAACATCGAAATCATCTACGGGATCGATTTGGAATCATTCCAAGCCCTGGGCGGCCCCATGCACTATCTGCAAGGCGGCCCATTTACTGGGCCAGACGACATGATTGTGGACGATCTATTTGCCGCAAGCAACAAAGCGCATGTGGGGGACAAGGTCAATGTCCTGAATCACACGTTTAAGATTTGCGGTGTGGTGCCGCACGGACGTGGCGCGCGCAGATTTATTCCTATTACCACGATGCAGGACCTGACTGGGCAGCCGAACAAGGCTTCAATGTTCTACGTGAGGCTGGACAATCCGCTGAATGCCGATGCAGTAGTGGAGCAGCTCAAAAAAATTCCGGGCATGGAGAGTTACAACATTCTTTCCACCAGCCAATGGCTGGCCGCAACTGCGGCGGACAAGATTCCGGGGCTGAGCCTGTTTATCAAAATCGTAATCGGGATTGCCGTGATTATCGGCTTTATTGTGATTTTCCAGTCGATGTACACGGCGGTAATGGAGCGTACGCGGGAGATCGGGATATTGAAGTCGCTGGGCGCGTCCAAGTCCTACGTGGTGCGGGTGATTCTGAGAGAGACACTGCTGCTGGCGGTATCCGGAATCCTTGTGGGTTACCTGATCAGCACAGTTGGCCAGGTCGGGCTGGTGCACCAGTTTCCAACGTTGCGCGTGATGCCGATTACCTGGAAGTGGGCCGCATATGCCGCGTTAATCGCCATCGGTGGGGCGATGCTGGGAGCGATTTATCCGGCATTCAAGGCGGCCCAGAAAGATCCTATTGATGCGCTGGCATATGAGTAAAGCAGCTCTTGGCTATTAGCTCTTGGCCATTAGCTTTGTCTCGAGCACGTGGCTTACTGGATAATCCGCAACGATAGTCAAAGAGACTCTCTGGCCGAACGACTACATTCAATTGACGATAGGGCTCCCTCGCTACGCTCGGGATGTGAAACACAATTACAATAGAATTTTGCATTCTTCTTGGAGGATTCATGGACCCGCTAGCAGGAATCGTCGGCGCGCGCCGCAATGAGGATATTGCCCTGGACCTGATGAAATTTATCGCTGCCACCACCAACGTTGGAAAGACCGTTGCCTCAGGGGCCGGGTTCCACGGCGCGGTGGAAAACAAATCTGAAGATTATGCCACCCACCTGCTGGATCTCTATACCCGCTGCCTGAATACGGTTGGCGGCAAGAAATAGAAGGAAATAGAGGGTTCTGCCGCAAAAGTTAAGTTTGCGCTTGAAGCCAAATCCAAGGATAATCAGGGCAGCCGAAAGGCCCGGCTGTCCCCGTTTCCTCCTGTGAACCTGCCGAATTACATAACGCTCTCGCGGATTGCCGCTATCCCACTGATCATATGGGTGCTTACGACGCCTTACTTCAGCGGGAAAAGCGCCAAAGAAGAGACCCTGCGCGTAGTTCTGGCCTCCGGCATCTTTATTCTAGCTTCAATTACTGATGGGTTGGATGGATACCTGGCGCGCCGCCGCGGCCAGATCACTACCATGGGCATGCTGCTGGATCCGCTGGCAGACAAGCTCATGATTGCCGCATGCTTCATCACCCTGCTGCGCCTAAGCCCGGACATCGTAAATATATGGGTAGTGGTGCTCATCATTGGGCGGGAATTCCTGATCAGCGGCCTGCGATCCATTGCATCAGCCGAGGGCTTTACCATTGAAGCCAGTGAACTAGGCAAGCTCAAGATGGTGGTGCAGATCGTTTCCGTAGTGGCTACTATCCTGGCCCTGCGCTGGGATACGTGGTATTTCAACCTGCGGGTATTCTCCTTTGTTCTTGACGTGGATCTGGTGGCGCGCATGGCCATATGGTTCATGGTGGCCGTGTCATTGATTTCTGCGGTGGATTACTTCTGGGGCTTCTGGAAGAAGATTGATAAGAGAGTGGAGCGGCGTAGGCGTCGTCCATTTATCCTGAGTCGGCGCAAGAAGAAGGCATTGCAGGAAGCAGAAGCAAATAATCCTGCCAAAGCACATTAAGACCGGTCATTCCAAGCAGCTCGCGATAAAATAAAGGCATGTCGACCGCGCCTTTTACGTCCACCGCAAGCAGGGTTTTCAAGGCCAGCCGCTGGACCCGCGGCAATTTTCTTTTTCCCACCCGCATAGAAGTAAGTCCGGAGCGCGTTTTGCGGATCAAGCCGCGTTTCTTTGGCAGCTCAGAGGAAAGCATTCCCATTACCAAGGTAGCTTCGGTGTTGATCAGCACGGGAATGCTGTGGTCGGACATCCGGATTGATTCGACCGGGGGGAGCAATCCGATTCTGAGCCACGGCCATAGCAAAGCAGACGCGGTGGCGATCCGCAACATAATCGAGCATTACCAGCAGGGCCTTCCGCAAAGATAGCTGGGACGAGCGTTCTCCTATAGGGTCGAACCCCTCCCTGATTCTTCAGGGACAATTCGGCCTATTGGCCGTCTAAAAGCTTGGAACCACAGTGGCTTTCCAGCCGTATTACTAAGCAGCAATCGGAATTGGCAAGGTAGAAACGGGTATCCGCACAGATGAGAATGGCGTTGGACACGATCGGGCAGGTGTTGAGCATACTGTGGGCGCACAAGCTGCGCTCATTTCTCACCATGTTTGGCATTGCCTGGGGCGTGGGATCGTTGCTGTTTCTGGTGGGCGTAGGTGAAGGGTTCAGGTCCGGACAGCGCAAGAACATGGCGACGATCGGCGAGGACGTGATTTTTGTCTGGGGCGGGCAGATTCCGGTGGTCGCAGGACAGACGCAGGAGCAGCGCAGTTATTACCTGACCTATAAGGATTACCTCGATATCAGGAATGAAGCCACGCTGGTGGGCGAAGTAGCGCCAGTGGTGGGCCGCGGCGATATTCGCGCCGTCAGTGATTTTGCCACGGCCAGCGGGTTCGTAAGCGGCAGTAAGCCGAACTTTAATCACATCCGCTTTTTGCCGCAGGGTGAAGGTCGCTGGCTGAATGAATCCGACGAAGAGCAGAAGCGCCAGGTCTGCGTGCTGGGCTTTCAGATGATGCGCAACTTGTTTCCCGGCCGGCCGGCCATTGGCAGCACCATTCTGCTGAATGGGATTCGCTTTGAAGTGATTGGCGTGCTGGCCAACATTGGGCGGCAGGAAAATAACTTGAACAACGTGCGGGTCTATATTCCTTTCACCACCATGCATCAGTATTTCCCCATGAAGAATGAGCACACGCCGGATGACATCGGCAACCTGATCTTAAAGCCGGTGAGCCGCGACAAGCATGCGGGCGCGGTAGAGCAAGTACACAAAATCATCGCGCGCAATCACGGCTTTGATGCAAACAATAAAGACGCTTTTCAGGGCTGGGACACGGTGCAGACGCAGGATACCGTCGGGAAGATTTTTGACGGCATGGATATTTTCCTGGGCGGCGTTGGCATGGTGACGCTGGTGCTGGGCGCGATTGGAATTGTGAACATCATGCTGGTATCAGTGACGGAGCGCACTCGCGAAATTGGATTGATGAAAGCGCTGGGTGCGACGAATCGGCGGATTCTGATGCAGTTTTTTCTGGAAGGCGCATTTCTTACTGCGCTAAGCGGTGGCACTGGCATTGCAATAACGGCGGGGGTGATGGCGCTTTTGTCCCAGCTGCCAACCCCTCCGGGTTTCGATCTGCCGCATATTGTGCCGGCATCGGCGGCAGTGGCGGTGGGGTCACTTTCGATTGCGGGCATTATTGCGGGATTGTATCCGGCACGGAAGGCTTCACTATTGCAGCCGGTGGAAGCGTTGAGAAGGGAATAGCCAGATGATCCACGATTTATTAGGGCAGGCATATTCGTCCATCAAGCACAATCGCCGTCGCACCGCGCTGACGATGCTGGGCATGGCGTGGGGCATTGCCACGGTAGTGATCCTGCTGGCCTACGGCGCAGGATTTGGACGAGCGATCACCGCGATCTTCTCAAACTTCGGCATGCAGATGATGGGGGTTTTTCCCGGACGAACTTCCTTGCAGGCAGGTGGCGCCAAAGCAGGCGTGCAGGTGCGTTTCACTATTGACGATGTGCAGCATTTGCAGGAGCAGATTCCAGTGGTGCGGCACATCTCTCCGGAAGCATCATTCCAGACCAATGTTCAGCATGAAAATCGCACAAAGCAATTCAACGTCGGCGGATTTACGCCAGCCATTGTGCCAGTACGCGCGCTTAAGACGGACCAAGGCCGGTTCTATAACGACGCTGACGAGATGCAGCGTTCCCGCGTAGCGGTGCTGGGATCAGACGCCAAGGACAAACTTTTTTCCGGCCAGCCCGCGCTGGGTGAAACGGTGCGCATTGCCGGGATCAGCTTTGAAGTGATCGGCGTGCTTGAGGCCAAAATGCAGGAAGAAGGGAACGATAACGTAAACGCGATTGTGTACATCCCTTTTTCCACCATGGGCGACATCCGCGACACGCGCTACCTTGACGGAATATGGCTGGATTACGACGGCATGGAATATGAGAAAGTCGAGGGCAACATCCGTAGCGTGCTGGGCTCGTTCCACGGCTTCAACGGCAAGGACCCGCGCGCGGTGTTTGTCTGGAACACGATGAAGAACCTGAACAACTGGCAGATCATTACTATGGCGTTGCAGGTTTTGCTGACAATTATCGGAACGCTTACTCTGGGAATTGGCGGCGTGGGATTGATGAACATCATGCTGGTTTCCGTGACCCAGCGAACACGCGAAATTGGCGTGGAAAAAGCGCTGGGTGCGCGGCGGCGCGACATCCTGACTCAGTTCCTGGCTGAAGCCATGGCCATTACTTTTGCCGGCGGGCTGCTCGGGGTGGCCGTGGCTTACGTGATCTCGTGGATTATCGGGTCCATTCCCGTTTACAGCGTAATGGCCAAGAATGCTGAAGCCGGCGATATCCGCCTTGCTATTTCTCCCATACACCTGCTGGTTTCCACGGGGATTTTGATTGTGGTGGGACTCATCAGCGGCATGCTGCCCGCGATTAAGGCGTCTCGCCTGGATCCAATTGAAGCATTGCGTTATGAATAGATGGTTGGCTAGTCAGCGATTTTGTGTGCTACGCCCTGGAGCACAACCTTCCAATTCGCGCCGTTATCTTCTGACGATACCACTTTGAAAACCTCTGTCTTTGCATCGGTGAATTCGTTCGTGACTCGAATCACCGTAGTCTTGCCGTTTGATTCAAAGCTGGAATCGTCATAAGTCCAAAGATTGCCTTTGATCGTAATTCCACCAGTCATTGGCTTGGCGCCGGGATCGGAGAGCGTGGTGAAAGAATAATTGCCGCTCTTGCTGTTATACGAGTACACGGTGAACTGGCGATGGTCACCGGCTGCGCCCATCCTGACCAGTTGATCGCAGACCAAATAAGAGCCCTGTGGAGACCAGCGGCATTCCAGAGTGGTGGAAGTTTTCTGTCCGCTGGTAAAAGCGCCTTCTGTATCCCATTTGCCGACGAAAACGCCGAGCTTTTTTGTGGGATCTTCAACGGACGCGGAGGGCGGTGCTGGCGCGGCTTGCATTGGCGCGGCTTGGGCGGATTTGGTCTGAGGCGAGTTGGATTGCGCGGCATTGCACTGGATACTGATACCAAGAACGATGGCTAACGTGAATAACGCGGCAAGAGTTCGTGCGCGCATAGTCTTCTCCCGAATTTCAAGCGAGCGGCTGAGGTGGAACGCAATTCTACCAAAACACAAGGTCCCTCGATCCTGCGCGCACGCTGAAGAAAACGCGAGCTGCTTACGGATCTCGGGATGACGAACTTTGAAGTGAGGCAATGCCTCTCGTGGTTTATTCAAACCGACCGTCGGAAACGTATTTTATGGAATGGTCTAGATCGTCCGACGGATCGTCTGCGAGTAAAGCAGCGTGCGCTCCTTAAATCCCAGGCGGCAATAGATTTCGATGGCTCGCTTGTTGTCCGTGCGGACGGTAAGAAACGGGCGCTCGCCGCGAGCACGAATGCGGTCGACCAGGCCGCGCACGATGGCAGTCGCGTAGCCGCGACCTTCATAACCGGGCATCGTGGCCACAGTAGTGATCTCACGATAACCGGCAAGGTGCAGGCGCAGGCCGCCCATGGCCACCAGCTTGCCTTCTTCGCGGATGCCCAGGAATTGTCCCAGCTTCTGGATACGTGGACAAAGTGTGCGGCCCGGACGCGTGGCCGTGTACAGCACGCTCATCTCAGGAACGTCGACGGGAGTAAGTTCGATGACTTCAGGTGCGGCTTCGCGTTCGGTAGATGGCGGAGTCACTTCGGTTTCCTGAACCATCTGGTTCAGTTCCACTGCTCGGACAATCTCCCAACCTGCTGGTATTTGCGGCGGTGAGGTGAAGTAAAGCGTGACCGCGTCGCGCTGGATGAGTTGAGCCAGCGAATCAAACGCCATAGCGGTGTTGGCAGCAAGCGCGCCGAGCAAAGTCATCTCCGGCGGAAATCTGCGTGCCAGGTCTGAGGTATGCGCATGCTGCGCCTGTTTGGTCGTCAGCGCAGTCCAGATTGGGCGATCAAGCGGGAGCATGCGCTAGCAGTCTATCGCATTGACGCTAGACATTCTTCGTTTTCAAGAACGTCCCCTTCTCCAGCTCCGTAAACGCTTCGCGCAATTGTTCCTGCGTGTTCATTACGATTGGGCCGTACCACGCCACCGGCTCCTGCAGCGGCTTGCCGGAAACCAGAAGAAAGCGGATGCCGTCTTCACCGGCCTGGACGGCGATTTCGTTGCCGCTGTCAAAGAGAATGAGCGAGCGATTATCAGCGTGGGAGGGCGGAGCCGTATCCAGCCAGTTCACGCTTTCCGTCGGGACTGCAAGAGGGCCAGATGCGTTGCAGAATTTCCCTGAGCCGCCGAAGACATAAGCAAAAGCATGGCGTGTGTGTTCTACCGGCAAGGTCTTGCGCCGGCCAGGCGCGACCGAGACATCGATATACGTGGGATCGGCAGCGATGCCTTCCACCGGGCCTTTCTTGCCCCAGAAGTTTCCGCAGACAAGCCGCACATGCGTTCCGTCATCGTCAGTGATTTCAGGAATCTCCGCGGACTTTACTTCCTGGTAACGAGGCGGCGTCATCTTGAGCGCCGAAGGAAGATTGGCCCAGAGCTGGAAGCCATGCATGCGTCCGGTGGGATCGCCCTTGGGCATTTCCTGATGGATGATGCCGCTGCCGGCGGTCATCCACTGCACGTCACCGGCGGCGATGGCACCACGATTACCCATGCTGTCACCATGCTCGACTGTTCCGGTCAGAACGTAAGTAATGGTCTCAATGCCGCGATGCGGATGCCACGGAAATCCGGCGAGATAATCTTCCGGCAGCTCATTGCGGAAATCGTCGAGCAGAAGAAAAGGATCATAGTCAGAGGTGTTGCCGAATCCGAAAACACGCCGCAGATGCACGCCTGCGCCTTCCATAGTGGGTTTGGATTTGATCAGCTTCTTGACAGGACGGATGGACATGGCGGGCCTCCATGGAGAATCTTAACGCAAAGCATTGCGGAGCCTGCGTTACCCGGCTAAAAACTCGGTGGTCTCTTTCAGGAACAGATCAAGCTGGTCATGATGCACCCAGTGGCCGGCCTTGGGGACTTTGATCACATGGCAATGTTGCATGGCGGTGACGCGCGGATCGTTTTCCGGTACCGGAGCAAAGCTTTCCAGTCCCCAGAAGAGCAGCGTGGGCGAGGTGATCTGGCCGTAAATCTCCGCGGTATCGGTAAGGTTGTGCCCAAAAGGTCCGATGGCGCGGGCATAGTTATCGAACTTCCAGGTAAGGCAGCCTTCAGAATCCCAGTTGGTGCCATGCAGTGTGAGATGGCGTGCGACTTCATCGCTCAGGTGCGGGTTGGCTTCTTTCATGCGCGCCATGGCGGCGTCCAGGCTGGGATAAGGTTTGCGCTTGCGCTTTTCAATGTCGCGCCGCGCTTCAAGCCAATAACGCAGCCGGTTGGAAGCAGGGCCGTGCACGCGATGGCTGGGCGGAAATCCGATGCCTTCAATGGAAACGGCTTTCGTCACCTTGGCGGGATAGATGCCGGCATAATGCAGCACGATGATGCCGCCGAGCGAATGTCCGACAAGGCGGATAGGGAACTCATCGATGATATCGAGCAACGCGGAAAGATCGAGCACATGCTCCGCCACGCTATACATTGCTCCCGGCGCCCACGCGCTGTTGCCGTGTCCGCGCAAGTCGAGCGCATAAACGTGGTAGTGCTCACGCAGCGAACGCGCCACCCAGTCCCAGTTGCGCGCGTGGTCAAGGCCGCCGTGAACGAGCACCAGCGCGGGCTTGCCGTCCTGGCCGTAATCCCAGAACTGGAGTTTGAGCCGGTCAGAATAAAAAAAGTGCGAGATTGGTTCCATGTTGGTGGTTGAATGTAACCAAGCATTCTAACGTGTGGGTGGCGCTTCTTGACACAAGCTTTCCGCAGACTTTAGACTCCGTTCCTCACGCGGTTGCAGGTGGACAGCGAAGCAGTAATAGATTCTGGAGTTTCTTATCCATTGGAGTTGTCGATGAAAGTTTGCATACATGCGAAAAGAAGAGGAGCAATGTACCATGTCACCACGCACGATAAAAATCTTGCTGGTCCTGGCGTTGGCTGTTTGCGCGCTGGGAATGGAGGCCCAGATGTTGCCTAATCCTTACGGACCGCCTATCACGATTGAAAACGCCAAGAAAGCCGCGGCCGCGGCGCTGGCGGAGGCCGTGAAAAATCACTGGGTAATGGCTGTTGCCATTGTCGATCCCAACGGCACACTCGTTTATTACGAAAAGAGTGACAACACACAAATCGGCAGCGCCAACGTTTCAATTAACAAAGCGCGTTCGGCGGCTTTGTATAAACGTCCCACCAAGGCGTTTCAGGATGCGTTGGCCAGCGGCGGCGCCGGCATGCGCGTGATGGCGCTGGAAGGCGCTGTGCCCGTGGAAGGCGGAGTACCGATTCTTCTGGATGGCAAGATCATCGGCGCGATTGGCGTGTCCGGAGCCAACAGTGACCAGGACGGCCAGTGCGCCGTGGCCGGAGCAGCCGTCATCAAGTAAAGATTTACGCTTGGCAAGTTGTTGGCGAAGGGCCGCAACTTTCGCGTTGCGGCCCTTTATGTTTTGAGCAAAGCACCGTCGATTTTCGACGCAAGAGCGTGAAGTTTAATCCTGCGTGGCTTGGCGGCGCAGCTCCATTTGCGTGTAGATCTGGTCTTCACCAGTTTTGATGAATCCAAGCCGCGTGTACAGCCGCTGGGCCGGGTTCGTGTTGAGCACCTGCAACTGCAGCACCGCGCCGGACTGCACGCATTCTTTGATCAGCGCGCGAATCAGTTCGCCGCCGATTCCCTGGCCGCGGTGCTCAGGAAGCAGAGAAATATCGACAAGCCGCCATATGCCGGGCTCGTGCTGTACCATCATGCGGCCAATCGGCTGATGATCATTTTCAATAATCTGGCTTACGGCAGTCGAGTATGTAGCGGCGTACCATTGTTGTTGCGCATTGAATTGCATGCGCAAAAAGGCCTCCTGCTGAACAGCAGGCCAGCCCAAAGCGCTGAGCTCTTGCGATCGGGTACTGGCGTACAAGCGAAAGAGAAAATCCCGGTCCTCAGGCAGCGACGAACGCAATCGTGTATTCATTGTATTGAGTATGAATATCGGCACAGGGCCGCGAATTGAATTTTCATGAAGGTCCCAGCTCATCTGTGCTGGCCTGGGTCTCCAGTTTCAATCGGCTTTGCCTGGCGGGTTCAAGGTTTGGATCCAGGCTGCACGCTTCCCGCATGAGTTCCAGGGCATCGCGTGACCGGCCTAATCCAAGGCAGCACAGCCCGAGATTGTAACTTGTGGTGGCAGAAGGCCCGAACATCTGCTGTGATTTCCTGAACATGGAATAGGCTTCCTGGAAGAACCTGAGTTCCAGCAGAATAACGCCGCAATAAAAGGCCAGAACGTTTTCTTCTTTACTCAGCGGATAATGATTTTCCCACGTGTTGAGGACGGCATCGCGCAAGTCAATACGCTCTGCGTTTGCGGTTCGTGCCTGCCGCGCGATGGCAGGAAACAAGCGCACAAGAGCCACCGAATCCCAGCGCGTAAGGCGCAGCAACGGCAGCACCTGAGGCAGAGGGATGTCTTCAAGATAGGCATTCAACCAGCTCATGATCGCGAAAAGATCGTCTGGGCCAAATGCGGATATCGCCCGCTCGTAGGCCTTGCGAGTGGCAGGGAACTCATCGCCGGGACCGCGCTGGATGAACGTGCAGAGATTCAAACCGGTAAAGTGCTTTGCCGGCACCAGAGCTTCGCCGCCCTTGCTGCGAAAGTATTTGCCGATCGCATCAAAGTTCACGAGCTGTGAGAAACAACGTCCGCCGGCATGAAACTCCAGTGAGGGAGTGCGGGGAGCCAGCGCCAAGTCTTCTTCATGGGTAATTCCTTTGTCGGCCGCCAGAAGCAGCATTCTTCCGTCACTGGAACCACTGAGTTGCTGCAGCGTCTGGAGCGCGCTCGCTGGAAAAAGCACCGTCGCTGTAGAAAGCCGCGTGCGGTATTGCTCCAGGATGCCGTTCCATAAATCGTCTGGGTAACGCTGCGGCGTGGTGGCGGAGTTCTGGTAGGAGAATCGCAAGTCTTTCAGATAAGGAGTTTCGATATCTGCTGCAGCCGAGGTGGTCAGCAGGATTTCATGGATTCCACCATTCTCGATTGCGAATGCATCCTGGGGAAGACTATCGAAAACGTAATTGGCAATCACGACGAGTGGTCCCGCGGTTTTCAGCGGATGCTCCTGCCCAGCCTGGAAGACTTTAAATTCCAAAATGCTGGAGCTGACGAATTCTTTCAGGTAAGCATTTTCACGCCATTCTGTGATCAGGTTCTCAGCGGTATCCGTCATGCAATAGCGCACCAGGTGCAAAGGCACGTTGTTGTTCTGCAATAACGCAGTCAACTTGCGCAGAAAAAGGTAAGAGAATTTACCGGTACCCGCGCCGAGTTCGAGAATGCGCAGAGGATTTTCCTGCGAAAGAGGAGAGGAGTCGCGCTGCGGGTGGGACATGCAATCCTGCAGAAACGCGGCCACGATGCTGGAGTAAATTTCGGCGATAAATGGATTATTGGTGATGTAGCTGGGGACCAGGTCTTCGTTCCATGCCTTTAACCCGCGTTGAGCGTAGAAGTCGCGCTGCAGCCGCCAGATTACTGACTTGGAGAGAGGAACGTCGGATTCAAGGAGAGTGTGCTCTTGGTTCACAGCAGGGCCGCGTGGCGCATGAGACATCCTGCCTATTTAAACATGCCCCAAGAGAAATGAGCTTCACTCTTTCATCAATTGATAAATGTTTCTCGGGATTTGCTCTTGCCGGAAGCTCTTAGAAAACTATCCCCCTTAATCAGTCATGAGCAAAATAAAAGGCTATGCAGTTGCGCATAGCCCTTTACAGAAAAACAAGGTCCTTGGAACTAGGATCTGGGTGGGAACACTCCCTGAAGCGCGATGATGAATGTGAGGCCCAGGAAGGGCATCATGTTGTTGTGGGGCAGGTTGCCGCCAGCGATCGACGTGCCGAACGGGCTCATTTGCACATTGCTCGCCGGGGTGGAAGGAAAGTAGAGATTACCTCCGCCCAGCTTCGCCCCTGACGCCCAGGCATTGCCGGCAGGCGTTGTTTGATTGCTACCAGAGGAACCCTGCGCACTATGGGAGTGAGCAGGCATTTCGGTTTGAAGCAGGGTTACAGTCTGCTCACCGGCGGTTTCACCCAGGTCGCGAAGAGAAAGGCCCGGCCCCTGGCCGGCCTGCATGGGCGCGGAGCCTTGCAGGTCAGGCAGCGCGAAGGTACTCTTGCCGTCGCCGCCGTAAGTTGTGCCCAGCAGAGAGAAGAGGGCGGTGTTCTGGCTGATGGCCATGAGCTGGCCATCGCACAGCGCCCAGCCCTTGGGAGCAAAGTTCCCGGTAAAAATTCTTACTTCCGCTACAAATGGATTTGACATGGCAATCTTTTCTCCCTTGCTAGTTTTGGCTGGGGAAAATTCCCTGCAGCGCGATGATGAAATTGAGAACAAGATACGGCGACATGTTCTCATGCGGCTGGTTGCCTCCCGTGGGCAGAATGCAGGCCGGGTTCATGGAGCTGTCGGGCTGCGCATTTGAATACAGGTTATTGGGATTTGCCGCCCACAGATTGCCTCCTGGACCGGGAGCCGTGGGAGCGCTTTTGTTACCGACTGGCACGTGGTTGTGCGCTGGCAATTCGGAAATGTTGAGCGTGTGCGCGGTTTCGCCGCCCTGCTCGCCCAATGCGATGCCGTTGCCAACGTGTACCGGCATGCGGCCCTGCAGGTTGGGGAGACCGAAATTCACTCGTCCGTCGCCGCCGTAGGTTGTTCCCAGGATCGAAAAAAGGGCCTGGTTCTGATTGATGGGCAATAGCTGTCCATTACAGAATGTCCAGCCCTTGGGAGGAAAGTTCCAACTGATAATCTTTATTTCGCCAAGAAATGGCTCTGACATGCTTCTTCTCCTTCAGCTTTAGTTGGTTGGATGGGCTACGTCTGTGACGGAAAGATCCCGAACAACGACAGAATGAAATTGATGACCAGAAACGGCACCATGTTGTCGTGCGGTTGCGATCCGCCAGCCGGTCCAATGGCCGCCGGATCCATGATCAGGCTTGGGGCAGCGTTACTGTAGTCTGTGCCGGTGCCTGGCTGCGCCCATACACCGCCGGTGGGATCGCCAAGGTTGCCAGTGCCGGACTGGCACTGAGGCACGTGGCTGTGCGCGGGAATCTGGCTGGTGGTAAGCGTTACGCTCTCCACTCCAGCCGCCTGTCCCAAAGCAAATCCGGGGCCGACGTGGAGGGGGACGCGGCTTTGGAGGTCGGGTAGTGCAAAGGTGGTTTGGCCATCCCCACCGTAAGTGGTGCCAATCAGGTTGAAGAGGGCATCATTCTGGTCAATGGGGATGATCGCTCCATTGCAGAATGCCCAACCTGCTGGCGCAAAATTACCGGCGAACATCCGTATCTCGCCTATGAACGGACTTGACATATCGAATCGCTCCTATAGCGTTTCTAAGAGTTAACCCTGGATCTACTTCACATTCAAAGTCACCGGCGCGCTTGCCTGCACCGTTGTGCTGGCCGCAGTCGCCGTAAGCTGATACGTTCCCGCCGGAGTCACCGGGCCATGCAGTCCGCGCCGCAACCCGGCAAAGGAGAGCAGCATCGCCGCGCCGACAAAGACGCTGGCAAAACGCCTAGCCTACGGGCGCGAAGTTGCCGGCGAACATCCGATTTTCACCTGCGTATGGTGTCCCCCATTCTGCGTTATCTCCTGTCTTGAATACCGCTCGTTAATACTGCTGTGGGTTTCCCGGCAACCCCAGTCTGGGCAGTGCCGGGCGTATTTTATTGCACGACTAAATTGAAGCTGGTTGTAGCAGTAAATCCAGTGCTGGTTGCGGTGACGGTAACGGCAAAAGTTCCGGCCGGAGTACCGGGGACCGGCGCAGGAGCTGGTGGAGCTACTCCGCAGCCGACGATTGCCAGCAGAAGAACTAGGACGAGCAAAATTAGCATTGATCGAAGCTTCCCCCGCTTCCTGCCTTGCCCGCCGAAGCCTGCCAGCATGATGCCGAACACAGGAAAGGCGAGCATGGCATACAGCGGATTTCTTCCGGCTGCACCAGGGCGCGCCGGAGCTGAAAGAGAAGCCGTTCCTTTGGTGGTGACAACTGAAACGGTCATCGCTGTTGGGCCTGGCGTTACCGCAGGATCAATTGAGCCCGGGCTGAAGTTGCATGTGGAAGCGCTGGGCAGACCGCTACAGGTAAAAGCGATTGTTCCCAATGTAGGATCCGGCGCGTCCACGTTAATGACTAAGTTCCCCGTGTTTCCATGCACCACGTTAACGCTGTTTGATTGCGGCGTCATTATGATGGGCGGCCCAAGCGAGACGCTATCCGTAGCTGTGTTGTTGGTCGGATTCACGTCACCGCCGCCGGAAACCTTTGCCGTGTTGGTGAAGTTGTTTTGAATATTCTTGGGGATATTCACAGTGAGCGTAATTGGCGGATAGCTTCCTGAAGACAATGCATCTGCCCGCGTGCAGGTCAGAGTTGCCAGCGTGCAAGTCCAGCCGGTGCCGCTGATAGCGGTTGGAACCGGCGGATTTGTTACTGCCGGCAAGGTATCAACCACGCTGACTGTGCCCACCGTCGGACCAAAGCCTACATTGCTGACCGTGATTGTCCACACTGCGCCCGTCTGGCCGCGAGTAAATGTGCCGCTGTGAGTTTTGGTGATGGCCAGGTCAGGGGCATTAACGTCAATCGTCGCCGTCGCCTGATTACCAGAGCCGGCGTTGGTGGAACTGACCGTGCCGGTGGTGTTCACTTTATGACCGCCAGTTGTGCCGACCACATTCACCGAGAAGGTGCAGGAGCCGCCCGCCGCAATCGTGCCTCCGGAGAGGTTAACCACGGAGAAGCCCGAGACCGTTCCCGTTGTGATTGTGCCTGCGCCGCATGATCCCGTAAGTCCGTTCGGCGTCGCCACTGTCAAACCTGCTGGCAGGGTATCGCCGAATCCAACTCCGGTCAGCGCTACAGTCGCGTTGGGATTGGTAATTGTGAAGGTCAGTGTTGTCGTGCCGTTCAGGTTGATGCTGGCCGCGCCAAACGCTTTCGCGATGCTCGGAGGTCCGATCACCGTGATGCTTGCTGTATTGCTGGTTGCTCCGGGGCCGCTCTCAGTCGATGAAACAGGCCCGGTCGTGTTGTTCTGCACTCCTGCGGCTATGCCTTGCACGTTTACGCTGACTTTGCAATTGGCATTTGCAGCCAGCGTCGCGCCCGTGAGACTGATTGAGCCCGATCCAGCAGCAGCCGTTACCGTTCCGGTACAAGTCGTTACCAGCCCATTCGGAGTTGCCACCTGCAAACCCGCCGGTAGCGTGTCACTGAAAGCGATGCCGGTGAGCGCAAGGTTCGAGTTGGGATTGTTGAGTGTAAAGGTCACTGAGGTCGTGGAGTTCAGCAGAATGCTGGCCGCGCCAAAGGCCTTGGTAATGGTCGGCGGGGCAGCAACCGACAGATTCGCGGAAGCCGTGTTGCCCGTCCCACCATTGGTGGAAGTTACGTTGCCCGTGGTGTTCGTGAACTGACCAGAAGCAGCGCCCGTTACCGTCACGCTGAACTGGCACTGGCTGTTGGCCGCGATGGTCGCACCCGTAAGCGCGATTCCCGTCGGGTTCGTGGTCGTCAGCGTCCCGCCGCAAACTGTGGCGGAAGCACTAGCGACCGTCAGGCCGGTGGGCAGCGTGTCAGTAAAGGCTACGCCAGTCAGCGGATCAACGTTGGCTGCAGGATTAGTGATCGTGAACGTGAGCGATGTCGTCGCGTTCAGAGCGATATTGTTCGGGCTAAATGCCTTGGCAATCGACGGAGGCGCTTCCACTTTCACGCTGGCCGTGGCTGTTCCGCCTGTGCCGCCTTCGGTGGAAGTCACATTTCCAGTCGTGTTGGTCTGCAGACCGGCCGCAGTGCCCGTCACGTTCACTGAGAACGTGCAGGAGCTGTTGGCCGCAATCGTTCCGCCGCTCAGGCTGATCGAGTTCGAGCCTGCCGTCGCCGTAATCGTTCCCGCGCCGCAGGTGCCCGTCAAGCCATTCGGAGTCGAGACCACCAGGCCTGCCGGCAGCGTGTCACTGAATGCCACGCCGGTCAGCGCAACCGTGGTGTTCTGGTTCTGAATAGTGAAGCTCAGGCTGGTCGAGCCGGTCAGCGGAATGCTGGCCGCGCCGAAAGCCTTCGCGATCACCGGAGGACCGGTAACGGTAACTGAAGCATTCGACGTGTTGCCCGTGCCGCCCTCGGTCGATGTCACCTGCACGCTGTTGTTTTTTACCCCTGCCGTGGTGCCCTGCACGTTGACTGAAACCGTGCAGCTTGCGCTGGTCGCCAGCGATGCTCCCGAGAGGCTTACCGAGCCTGAACCGGCAACAGCCGTTACCGTGCCGCTGCAAGTAGTGCTCAGTCCGTTCGGGGTCGCCACTACCAGGCCTGCCGGCAGGTTGTCCGTGAAGGCAACCCCCGTCAGCGCAATTGTGGTGTTCGGGTTATTGATGTCGAACGTCAGCGAAGTGGTTCCGTTCAGCGGAATGTTGGCCGCGCCGAAACCCTTGGTGATCGATGGCGGCGTCGCCACGGTCACATTGGCAGTGGCCGTGTTGCCGGTTCCGCCGTTCGTCGAGGTCACGTTTCCTGTGACGTTGGTGTACTGGCCCGCCGCCGCGCCTGTCACCGTCACGCTGAACACGCATTGGCTGTTCACTGCGATGGTCGCACCCGTAAGCGCGATGCCCGTCGGATTTGTGGTTGTCAGCGTTCCGCCGCAAACCGTGGCGGAAGCACTAGCCACCGTTAGGCCGGTGGGCAGCGTGTCAGTAAAGGCTACGCCGGTCAGCGGATCAACGTTCGCCGCCGGATTGGTGATGGTGAAGGTCAGCGAGGTCGTGGCGTTCAGCGAGATGTTAAGCGGGCTGAATGCCTTGGCAATCGACGGGGCCGCTTCCACCTTCACGTTGGCCGTGGCTGTTCCGCCCGTGCCGCCTTCAGTTGAAGTCACGTTGCCGGTGGTATTGGTCTGAAGACCCGCCGAAGTGCCCGTCACGTTCACTGAGAACGTGCAAGAGCTGTTCGCCGCAATCGTTCCGCCGCTCAGACTGATCACATTCGTTCCCGCCGTCGCTGTGATTGTTCCGGCGCCGCACGTGCCGGTAAGGCCGTTCGGAGTCGAGATCACCAGACCCGCCGGCAGCGTGTCACTAAATGCCACGCCGGTCAGCGCTGTGGTGGTGTTGTTGTTCTGGATGGTGAAGCTCAAGCTGGTGGAGCCATTCAGCGGAATGCTGGCTGCGCCGAATGCCTTACTAATGACCGCTGTGCCGACAACCGTGACAGAGGCATTGGATGTATTGCCCGTGCCGCCTTCGGTTGAAGTCACCTGGACGCTGTTGTTCTTCACTCCTGCCGTGGTGCCCTGCACATTGACTGAAACAGTGCAGCTTGCGCTGGCTGCCAGCGTTCCGGCAGACAAGCTCACTGATCCCGAGCCGGCTACTGCCGTGGCTGTTCCGCCGCAGGTATTGCTCAACCCGCTGGGCGTAGCCACTACCAGGCCCGCCGGGAGATTGTCTGTAAAGGCAATCCCGTTCAGCGTGACGTTAGTGTTCGGGTTTTGGATGGTGAACGTGAGGCTGGTAGTTCCGTTCAGCGGAATGGAAGCCGCGCCAAATACCTTGGCGATCGATGGCGGCGAAGCCACGGTCAAATTGGCTGAAGCCGTGTTGCCCGTTCCGCCATTGGTCGATGTCACGCTACCCGTTGTGTTGGTGTACTGGCCGGAGGCCGCGCCCGTTACCGTCACGCTGAATACGCATTGGCTGTTCACCGCGATGGTCGCACCCGTAAGCGCGATCCCCGTCGGGTTCGTGGTTGTCAGCGTTCCGCCGCAAACTGTGGCGGAAGCACTGGCGACCGTCAGGCCGGTTGGCAGCGTGTCAGTAAAGGCCACGCCGGTCAGCGGATCAACGTTTGCCGCCGGGTTGGTGATGGTGAAGGTCAGCGAGGTCGTCGCGTTCAGCGCGATCGACAAAGGATTGAATGCCTTGGCGATCGACGGAGCCGCTTCCACTTTCACGCTGGCCGAAGCTGTATTCCCCGTGCCGCCTTCGGTGGAAGTCACGTTGCTGGTCGTGTTGCTCTGCAGTCCGGCCGTAACGCCCGTCACGTTCACTGAGAACGTGCAGGAGCCGCTTGCCGCAATCGTTCCGCCGCTCAGGCTGATCGAGTTCGAGCCTGCCACCGCCGTAATCGTTCCGGCGCCGCAGGTGCCCGTCAGGCCGTTCGGAGTCGAGACCACCAGGCCCGCTGGCAGCGTGTCACTGAAGGCCACGCCGGCCAACGCTACCGTGGTGCTTGGGTTCGTGATGGTGAAGCTCAGGCTGGTCGAGCCGCCCTGCGGAATGCTGCCCGCGCCGAATATCTTCGAGATCGACGGCGGTCCTACCACCGTGACCGAAGCATTCGACGTGTTGCCCGTGCCGCCCTCGGTCGAGGTCACCTGCACGCTGTTGCTCTTTACCCCTGCCGTGGTGCCCTGCACGTTGACTGAAACCGTGCAGTTTGCGCTCGCCGGCAGCGTTCCGGCAGAGAGGCTCACCGAGCTCGCGCCGTCCACTGCCGTGGCTGTGCCGCCGCAGGTGTTATTCAACCCGCTGGGGGTAGCCACAACTAATCCTGCCGGCAAATTGTCGGTGAAGGCAATTCCGTTCAGCGTAATCCCGGTATTCGGATTGGTGATTGTGAACGTCAGCGAAGTGGTTCCGTTCAGCGGAATCGTGGACGCGCCGAACAGCTTGGCGATTGAAGGCGGTGAAGCCACGATCAGGTTGGCCGTGTTGCTGGTCGCGCCGGTTCCGCCATTGGTGGAACTTACCGCGCCTGTCGTATTGGTGACATTTCCGGACACCGTCCCGGTTACGTTCACCGTGATGGTGCAGGTTGCTCCCGGAGTCGCGATCGAGCCGCCGGACAAGCTGATGCTCGTCCCGTTGGCCGCCGCCGTGACCGTCCCGCCGCAGCTATTCGTTACACCCGGCGTTGCAGCCACTTGCAGGCCGCCGGTCAGCGTATCGCTGAAGGCGATTCCTGTCTCCGACGTTGTATTGACCGCGGGATTGGTGATGGTGAACGTCACCGTTGTGGTGCCGTTCACGGGAATGCTGGCCGCGCCAAAAGCCTTGCTGATCGTCGGCGGAGCTACAATCTTCAGCGTCGCAGTGTTGCTCGTCGTTCCCGTTCCGCCTTCTGTGGAAGTAATGGCTCCCGTGGTGTTGAGCGCGTCTCCAGCCGCCGTCCCAGTTACGTTCACGGTCAATGTGCAGGATGCGCCAGTCGCTACAGTCGCGCCAGAGAGGCTGATCACGCCCGTCCCCGCCGTCGCCGTAACGGTTCCGCCGCAAGTATTGGTTACGCCTGCCGGAGTTGCCACTACCAGGGTGCCGGTCGTGGAAGGCAGCGTATCGCTAAATGCTATGCCCGTCAGGGCCACTGTAGCGTTCGGGTTGTTGATGGTGAAGGTGAGGCTGGTCGTCCCATTCAGCGGAATGCTGGCCGCGCCAAAAGCTTTCGAGATGGTTGGCGGAGCAACTACCGTGATTGAGGCATTGGCCGTATTGCCGGTGCCTGCATTCGTGGAAGTCGCCTGCACACTGTTGTTCTTTACGCCCGCGGTTGTTCCCTGAACATTCACCGAAACCGTGCAGCTTGCATTCGGAGCCAGCGTCTGCCCGCTCAGGCTGATGCTGGAAGCGCCCGCATTGGCCGTGACCGTGCCGGTGCATGTGCCGCCCACGTTCGGCGGAGTTGCCACCACCAGGCCGGCCGGCAGGTTGTCAGTAAATGCCGCGCCGTTGATGGTCAGGTTCTGGTTGGTGCTGCTCAGCGTGAATGTAAGGCTGGTAGTGCCGTTCAGCGGAATGGTGGCCGCGCCAAACGCCTTGGCAATCGTCGGCGGATTAATCACGGTCAGGCTGGCGGAAGAAGTAGAAAGAGCACCTGTGCCTGCGGCGGTGGAGTTGATGGTTACGGTGTTGCTGTAAACACCGTCAACCGCACTAGAGACCTTTACGGTGATGCTGCACGCACCTATCGGCAGGCTGGCATTGGAGTAGCTGATGCTGCCCGATCCTGCAACTGCCGTTACCACACCGGTACACGTATTCGTGACGCCCGGAGTGGCGGCAACCACCAATCCAGCTGGCAATGTATCAGTGAAACTTGCGTCCACCGGGATTACGTTGGGGTTATTGATGCTGAAAGTAAGAGTCGAGGACACTCCAACGGCGACCGTGGTCGGGTTGAAGCTCTTCACGATCTGGAGCGGCTCCAGAATGATGATGCCGACATTGGCCAAGCCGCCGCTTGAGGCAGCCAGCCCCGCTCCTGCGGTGTAAGTAAAACTTGTCGCGGTAGGCGTAGCTGAAATTAAGAACGTTCCGTTATAACCAACGACGCCGACTCCACTAATAACCACAGTCTCGCCAGCCGCGAAATTATGCTTGCCCACGGTGGTAATGGTTGCGGTTGTGCTGGCTTCAGTCGCACTGGCAATCAGATTGGAGTTGGCCGAGACCACCGCCTGGTCCACAGTAGCGTGGGCAGAGCCTCGTCCGCTAATGCCGCCTGCATTGAAGGTAGCCGTCGCCTGAGCGTTGGCATTCAGGGTCTCCGGCTGCGCCTGCGGGATACTCCCCAGCACGGGGTTATCAAAGGTGATGGGCAATCCAATGATTCTGTCGAGATTGGCCAAAGCGACGGACGCGCCAAGATTGTCATTGCTCATGTCGCCGGTCAGCGTTGATGTTCCGTTAATCTTGATGATGGCCTGGGTAGCGTTGTGCGTCAGAACGATGAAGGGAGAGAAGGTAGTGGTTCCGCCGCCGCTGGTGTTGATCGTGGTAGCGACCGCATTGGTTCCCCACCAGTCGTCGGTCGCCGTGACCGTGGTTCCGCCGTTCTTAAGATTACTTCCAACTCCTGTTGCACTATTCCCGGCCAGGCGGCTGAAGGTCATGGTCAGCGGACCCGCAGCGGGGAAGGCGCTAGCATTGCCGGTAGAAATTCCGCCGCCGTTGCCGGTAGCGGTATTACCCGTAATGGTGACGTGGCTCAGAGTGGCATCACAGATCAATGTAAGAGGGCAGCTGGCGGGTGCAAAGTTATTAATATAGAGTCCGCCGCCGTCTTGCGCTGCTACCGGATTGGTGCCGTCGGTGCCCGCAACGTTGTTGCTGATGATGGTTCCCAAGTCAATCGACAGTCGCGCCTGGGTCTGCATTCCGCCGCCAAACCCCGCCGCTTTGTTGCCGGAGATGGTGCTTGAGTGAATAAGAGTTTCCGGGTTCCCGGTGAAATTTCCGTTGGGGAAGAACGCCATGATGCCGCCACCCTGGCCTTTCTGGCCGCCGATCACCTGGGTCGCGTTATTGTTCAGCACCTTGCTGTTGGTCATCACCATGCGGGTGTCATTGCTTAAGGCAATTCCGCCGCCGGGACCTGAAGAAGGATTATCTACCGCTGAGTTGTTCTGGATGGTGCTGTTGGAAATGGTGACGAACCCGTTGTTATTGTGATTCAGGAAGTTGAATGCGACGAGTCCGCCGCCGCCGCCCTGAAGCGTGGCGCAATTCTGAATGATGACGTTGGTCAGCGTGAGATTGGCGTTGCCGCTGGTGCCGGTGTCAAATTCCATGCAGCCGCCGTCACCGTCATTGCCATGGGTTCCGTGGTTGACGCCATTTTGAAAGATCACATTGGAGATGCTGGCCGTGGCATTGGAGAGGATCGAAATGTCCTCATTGACGGCCATGATCATATCCACGCTAAGGCCGCTGGTGAGAGTCCCCCACGTGATGATGGAGGTCGGAACGCCGCTGCCGTTCACGGTTCCAGTCAGGGTGAGTGTGTCATTGATGTTCAGGGTACCGGTCACGGCATCATAGGCTGGGCTCGCGATACGGCCGCGCGTGAGCGTATAGGTTCCGGCCGCCAATTGAATCGTATCCGCCGTGCCAGTGGGGGTATTGGCCCTGAGAACGGCTTCGCGCAAACTGCACGAACTGGAAACATCTACGTTGCTGACGTTGTTGCAGGCATTCGTAATTGGCGAAGTCGGGACTGGATCATCGAAGCGGTTGGGAAAAAATGTAGGGTCAGGAATCGGCATCAGCATCGAAGGCGCAACTTCGCCCTGATGGATCGCCAAGACGCCGGGACGTCCGTCTATATTGACGCGTAAAGGCAGAGCGTTGATGGGTGAGCCGGTATATGGCTTGATCGAAACTTGGCCGGGAGCAAACGTTTGCGCGCCAGGCTGCACGTCAGGGTGTGAAATCACAGCCATCTGGCTGTTGCCCGCGTTGAGCCACATGATGTCGTCGCCGCCGTTGGAAGAAATTCGCGTGCGGAAAAACACCGGAGTCTGTCCAGGGGCAAGCGTACCCACGCCGGGGAAGGTATCAACAATCTTCCACCCATTTACGGGGAAGGTGGCCAGCGGACCCAGCGGAGGCGCTTGATGAAGCACCTTGGCCTGCCGGATTGCGCCGAATTCCTCAACCGTGTAAGTGCGGGGATCAAACTCGTTGCGAGCGGCAATCTGCACGCTGCCATCGGCTGCCAGCACGGCGATCTGCGTTCCGCCGCTGCGGTCAAAAATAAACGAGCCCAAAGCAAAGGCGCGGGCGGAAACCGGCAGGGAAACCGGTACTACCTGCATGGAGGAAGAGCGCAGGATAAAAATCTGCCCGCCCGCCAAAAAGGCGGCGTCCCGGCCTGTACCACCAAAATTCGCGAAATCGATGCTCGATGCCGCTGCGCTCGTCGGGAACGTGCCTGCCACCGTGAGTCCCTGGAGAGAACCGATCAGCGCAACTAAAGAGGATGACTTGCCGATACCCTTGACGCCAACCAGCACAGTAGTGAAATGTCCGGAATTCCCGAAGTCACCAGCAGACAGAACTGTAACTCCGCCTGGGAGCGGCACTGTTTGCGGCTTGCCGAACCCGCCTTTGCCGTCGCCCGGAAAAACATAGAGTGCATTGCCGCCGCGCGCTGCGATCGCCAGGTCTTGCTCGCCATTTCCGGTGAAATTGCCAATAGCAATAAAATCCGGTTTCACAGGCACAGTAAAAGTATTGGCGTCCGTCAGGAACGGTGACGGGAAGTTGCCTTGGCCAACGGCCTGAAGCGAAGCGTCGCTCTGCGGAGCAAAGGCGTCCAGGTTGCCGCGATGCACTGCAATAACCCCGCCGCCCGGCGCGCTATATCCGATCAGCAGGTCGGCCACGCCATCCCCATCAATGTCCCCGGAGGCCAATGAAACCGGCTGCGCTGCTGTCATCAAGCCCGGATTTTGCACTGCCGCACCGGTATGGGCCACGGTCAGGGACCGGTTGTCTTGCAGCCATATCTTTGGTCCGCTCGCAGGAACCTGCAACGCCGCCGCAGGCAGATAATTTCCCAAGCCACTCAAAATCAGCAGCAGAAAAAGGATGGAAGCAGATTGGACCGGAGCAAGAATACGTTTGCAGAGAGACAAAGAACTTCTAGTCACAGGTAGAACTCCTTGCGCAGCGCTTGTTGAATCTAGTGGGTTTCCGGAAGATTAATGGCAGAAAGCCATCAGTGAGCAGACGCTGCCTTCCGGAAGTCGCGGCAGATCGGCTCCAAAATTTCAGTTTTAAACCGTTGGGGGTGAGATTGCTCCATGTACTCTGCTTCGTGCGCGACGGATTGTCAAGAAAAAAGGCTACTTAAGTGGTGAATAACAATAGCTGAAAGTAACCTAAGTGATAAAAATTTTCATAGCTTGTGTTTCCGGCCTTAAAAAGAAACTATTGCTCACTCGGTGGAATTGCCGAAAGAGTGCAAATTGTGTCACATTCCCGGACACAAACGATTACTGAAGTTTTCCCCAAAATGGCAATTTGCTGCTGGAAATCCGTGCGCTTTCCGGTTACGATTCCATTGCTTCCGGTTCGACGCCCCATGGCAAAGCCGCACGAATGGAGCGATTTCCCCCAAAACTGTTTTCTGCAAGACGGGATCCAAAAAATCAGATTTTGTCCGATGCTCTTAAGTGAGCGGAGGTGTAATTTGGCATTATCCAGACGGATATTCCTGCGCCATGGAGTGTTGGCTGCCGCAGCCTGCGCCAGCAACCCCTTGATGGCTTTCGCCGGACGCCGGAACTCGATTGGCGGCAATGAAGAAGGTGGCCCTCAAAGAACTCCCGCGGCCGGTTCGGACAACTGGCAAGATCACGCCTCAGCGCTTGACCACCTTCACCGTACTGCGTTTTCCGGCGCGGTCGGCACAAACTTTAAGGTCTTTACCGGTGCCGGTCAACTGCCGATTTGGGTGACGTTGTTTGCCGTTGAGGACTTGCCGGCAATCGTACCGGTGAACCCAGCGAGCTTCGCGGTCCCTAACAAGCGAACCGGATTCGCGCCTACCAGCAGCGGGTTTGTCCTGTTGTTTGGCGGATCGTCCCCGGTGCCGGAGAAGACGCATTTGTTTGAGCATCAGGATCTGGGACGCTTTGCGCTCTTCACAGTGCCGGCAGGAAACGGCAATCAGATCTACACCGCCGTGGTGAACCGTCTGGATGCGCCGGTGCAAGCGGGTTCTGCGGCCACGGGCCGCATCAATGCGCCGGCTGCCATGTCATCAACAGATGAAATCCCTTCTCGTGGTCTTTCCGGAAACCCAGGCGTTCGAAGAGACGCAGTGAGGGATTGAAGCTTTCCACGTAGATGGTCACCGGCTTCCCTAGGCTGTTCGCCTCGTCGAGAAGCCGGCGCAGCAGCAGCGAGCCTGTGCCTTGGTTGCGATGTTGCGGCAGCACCGTAATATCCAGAATGTGCAGCGCGTCCCGCCGGCGGTCTAGAAAGATCCGGCCCACGGGCGTTGCGTCTACATAAATAATGTTGTGGCTCGCCTCCGGCGCTTCTGCCGCGTAGTGGTTCTTTTGCGCGGCGTACTGCATCCTCACAAAAGATTCCTTTTGTTCCGCCGTCCATGGCACCTGCGCCAGCTCCTGCTCGCGCGTGCTGGCATAACAATTAAAGATAAAGTCGTCGTCGGCCTCGGTGGCCGGGCGCAACGTGATCTGCCCGTCGCTCGTCATCAGGCTTTCTTGCGGAAGCGATGGAACACCGATTCATAGGTGATGCCCTGCGCGTCGCCGGCGATTGCGGTGAGAAAAATTTCCAGGCGGCCCAGCTTGTCATGCTCGAGCGTGTGGATCTGCTGGGGCATGCGCGGCGTGACCGGCCCGCGAAACTGAAGCGAGAAAAGCTCCATCTTCGGTGAAAGATCATTCTCGACCACCTCAACGAGCTCAAGCATGATCGTTCCGGTGGGGTCCTGGTGGACTTTAAATTGGCTGTGCAGCTGCTCGCGAAAAATCTTGGCGTTTAAATCTTCCAGAGGCGTCGACATAGGAACCCACAGCCTATGCAACATGGTTCGCCCCTGTCAACTATTCACGATTCTCTATTGCGCTGCCTTCACCGCTTTGGCCGTGTGGTTCTGCCGAATGGTAAATGCAACCTCGGGATAGGTGGCCGCAACTTTCAAGTTTCCGCCGCGAGAGAGCGCTGCCGGAGCCTTCAGATCCGCAACCCGATGCCCGGTCGCCTGGTCGGTCAGGAAGAACATCAGCGTCGCATCGCTCGAAAGCGAGTTCCACAGTGGATCGTTACTGAAGTCAGGCAGGTCCATGACGAAACTTCCGTCCGCATCCACTGTGGTCTTGGTTACAGCCAGAGGAGAGATTGACAGGCCGGGAACGGAGAAAAATTTTCCTGCCCAACGCACCACATACATCGATTCTACCTGTAGGACCTGTCCTCCCGGAGGCAGAGCAACTTTTCCGTGCAACTCAACGGTTGGCAGTTTCTGGCATTTGAAGTCGCCCTGCCGCGTGCTGGAGGCCAGGTCGTCAGCCGTGAAAGTTACGAACTGGCAGCCCGGCGCGTATGCAATGGCATTGAATGTCTTTGGGGTCTTGCCTGAGTCGTCGGCGCGAATCACCAGCTTGTCATTGCCTGCCGCTGCCGCCGTCGACGACCACCTGATCCCTGACTGGTCCGTGAGGAAATATCGCACTTGAATGTCTTTGGCCGTCATAGGCGGAGTAACCGAGATGGTGAAGATCGCATCCGCTGGGCTGGCTTGCGCTGTGGGCGTTCCGCTTTGCGCTGCAAGGTAACTTCCCGGAACAGTCAATACAACGACAAGGATAAGGACCCAAAGAAAACTGCGTGCTATTGCTGGCATGTCCGTCAAACCTCTTGCGCCATTATCGCTCAAACGGAGATTGCAAGGTCAGGAATTCTGCTGAAAAGGTACTTAGGTAAAGGGAATTAGTAGGTCTTTGAAAAGACTGGGAAGTTGGAGCCAGAGTGCCCCCAAGTTCGGAGCTTCTTTATTTATCTAATAAACGGATTCCGTCTCCTCCCGCAACTCGTTTGTACTTTTCGTTTTGATTCAAGCGAGACTCCGCAACGCTGCCGTTGGCTGCGCGAAGTTGATTAAAGAAATTAATTGCCCGCTAATGAATCTCTAAGTTGCCATATTAATAATCGATGTCGTTTCCCGTAAAAGATGTCGGAAACGCTTGTCGGAAATGGGAAAGTGCCGGGCGCTATCGTTAAGCCAATAAGGTTATCGTTCGTGCCCTCTGGTTGCGGCGTTCGCTAAAGAACTCTTCCGGAGTGAACGCTAAAGACGCTATGTTCGATCCACAGCTGCGATACGTGTCTTCGCGGTTGTGCGCATGTCGGCAGCATTCTTCTTAGATTTTGTTTTTTCAGAGCGACGGCGAATGTACGCGCGCATATTAACCAGCAGGTTCCATCAACCCTTACCGGTATCAATCAGGCAACAAATTGTTCTCGCAAGTTTAAGCAAGGAAGGTGGAGGCAAGGAATGCGTGTGGCCATCCGGAATTTAATTGGTAACGTTGTCTTCTTACAGGGAAATAAAGCAGCTCAATCTTCCCAGGCGTTTTGGCGCTACGCAGCCCTCACTTGCTTTTTGGTCTTGTTGTCTCCATTGGGTCTTCATGCCCAGAATTTCGCCTACGTCAACAACCAGAGCGGCGTGTCCAACAGCGTCTCAGTGTTTTCCGTCGACACTGGCGGAGTAGCGACTGCTGCCGGAACCGTCAGCACCGGAGGCGCGGGGGCAACGGTCGCATGCCCGGGCATTGACCGCATCACCACCAATCTGGCAAGCAATCTCCTGTTTGTTTCCAATGGGGGCGACCAGACCATCAGCGTGTTTCATATCAATGCCGCGACGGGCCTCCTGAGTGGAGTCGTCGGATCACCATTCGCCAGCGGGCTCACTCTGGATAGCTGCGCAGGCATTTCGCTGGCGGCAACACCGGACGGGCATTTCCTGATGGCATCGAGCAATGGCCAGATCAGGACCTTCAGCGTTGCGGTGAACGGCGTACTCACTTTCTCTTCGAGCGTCTCTTTATTGCCCTCCCCCATGGTAGGCATGAAGATATCGGGCGATGGACGCTTTCTGGCCGTTTCGCACCAGGCTTCGGTTTCAGTCTTTACCATCAGCGCTGTCAATGGATCGCTCACAGCTGTAGCGGGATCTCCCTTTGCTAAAGGCGGCACCGGCCTGGTGGGTGGGGTTGAGTTCAATTGCGATGGCACACTTCTCTATGCCGCAGAAGGTGGCGCGACAACTTCAATCACCGACGCGTGGTCTGTGGCCCCCAGCGGCGCTCTGACTCCGCTCGTGGGCAGCCCGTTTGCTGCAACCGGCAATGATTCAAGCGTAGTTTTTCTCACGCCTGACAACACTATCCTTTATCAAAGCAACCAGGGCAGCCAGGACTTCAATACCTTCACGGTCAACGCGGACGGCACTCTCACCAGCATCGGCCTTGCCAGCATTGCTGCAGGCCATACTCCAGCCGGACTAGCCAGCGATAATTCCGGACTTTTTCTCTATGGCGCTGACGACGCGTTCGGCCTGGCGGTCTTTAATATTGTGCCGGGAGTTGTTCCGACCCTTGTTGGCGATACCGCCATAACCGGCGCGGGACAAATTCAGGGTGTGGCTGCCTACCCTCCCCGCAGCTGCGCGCATACAGATTTTTCCGTCACACAAACGGCGTCACCCAACCCGGTGACCGCCGGCAACCAACTCACTTATACGATCACTGTCACCAACAACGGCCCGAGCACCGCCTCCGTTGCAATCAATGATTTGCTGCCGAGGAATTTTGTCACCTTTGTTTCCTGCAGCGTGACCGCGAACGGCGTTTGCGATAAAGGCGCGGGCCTCAACCGCACCATAACATTTGCTGCGCTGGCCAACGGTCAGTCGGGTACAGCCACAATTGTCGCAGCCAGCGTGGCTACGCTTCTGAATGGCGATATCATCAGCAATATTGCAAGCGCCACCAATTCCTCTGCCGTGGATACAAACCCGGCCAACAACTCGGCTTCCACTGCCGTCACAGTTTCCGCGCCGCTCTCAGCGACTAACTTCGTAGTCGTGGGCGCCACCGGAAATTATTTTGGGACAGCAAACCTTTCCACCACGCTGAAGAGGACACTCAACGGCGCGGCAATTGCAGGTCGGACCATTACATTTTCACTCGATGGAAACGTCGTGGGGACAGCGCTCACCAATGCCGCTGGCGTTGCCTCTCTTCCCAACGTAAGCCTTGTGTTGGGCGGTATTCCGATCACCGCCGGAGCTCATTCCATCGGCGTAAGCTATGCCGGGGACTCGCAGTTCCAGCCCAGCACTGGCACGTCCACTCTCACCGTCAATAAAGATGTGCTGACCGTTACCGCGCAAAATGCGTCCAAGATCTACGGCGACGCCAATCCGGCTTTCACTTATGTGATCTCTGGGTTCGTGAATAATGAAACCGTTGCAGTTGTGAGCGGAACAGCAAACTGCACCAGCTCTGCCAATGTGAACACCAGTGCGGGGACTGCGCCGATTTCCTGCGCGGTTGGCACGCTTCTGGCCACAAATTATTCATTCACGTTTGTTCCGGCCACGCTAACCATTAATCGTGCGCCTCTTGTGCTTGCTGGAAACAGCGTGAGCAGGCTTTATGGTGATCCTAACCCGGCGCTTACCGGCACAGTAACCGGACTGAAAGGCGGGGACAAGGCAACTGCGACTTTCTCTACCAGCGCACTTTCAACCAGTCCTGTGGGAACATATCCCATTACCGGCACCGTAGTGCCTGGCGCTTCTTTCCTCGCGGCTAATTATTCGGTTACATCAACGGGAACTGTGACGGTAACTCCGGCGCCGCTATCTGCATCTGCCGCGAATGCCAGCAGGCTCTACGGTGATCCAAACCCCGCATTCACCGGCACGATCACTGGCGCAAAGAACGGAGACGTCTTCACCGCAACCTTTGCGAGCGTTGCAGATCCGACCAGCCCGGTAGGAACGTATCCGATCACTGCAACCCTAAGCGGCGCGCCAGCGGTAATCAGCAATTACACAGTTACATCCAATGGCGGCACGCTCACCATCACTCCTGCCGCTTTAAGCGTCACTGCAGCGAATGCCAGCCGGCTCTATGGAGATGCCAATCCGCTCTTTGCCGGCACCATCACAGGAATCAAAAATGCTGACAACATCACTGCCACTTATGCCAGCGCAGCCGTGGCGACAAGCGCTGTGGGACCATTTCCCATTGTGCCGACGTTGGTTGATCCTGGGACGAAGCTCGTAAATTACACGGTCGCTTCGAATAATGGGACGCTCACCGTAAGTCCCGCGCCCCTTTCAGTCACGGCAGCAAATGCAAGCCGCCAGTATGGCGATGCCAATCCGCTCTTTACCGGCACCATTACGGGCATCAAGAACAACGATGCAATTACGGCCACATACGCCAGCGTCGCCGACCCGACCAGCTCTGTGGGAACATTTGCAATTGTGCCCACCCTGGTTGACCCGGGAACGAAACTTGGGAACTACGCTGTCTTGTCGACGAATGGAATTCTTACAGTTACCACGGCGCCACTGACCGTGACCGCCGCCAGCGCAAGCCGCATCTATGGTGACCCGAATCCAGTGCTGAACGGAACGATCGTTGGAATTAAAAACGCCGACAACATTACGGCTACCTTTGTCACTGCAGCCACACCGGCAAGCTCAGTTGGAACTTATCCAATCACGTCTGCGTTAGCCGATCCAAACAACAAGCTGGGTAACTACAGCGTGACTCCGATTAACGGCACGCTGACGGTCAACCAGGCCTCGCTGGTCGTGACCGGCACAAATGCCAGCCGACTTTACGGCGATGCCAACCCAGCCTTCACCGGGACGATTACTGGAATCAAGAATGCAGACAATATCTCCGCGACTTTTGCCAGTGCAGCCACAGCGGCAAGCGCGGTAGGAAATTATCCGATCGTGCCGACGCTGGTTGACCCGGCAACCAAACTCACCAACTACAGCGTCACTTCCAACAACGGCACTCTTACGGTGAATCCGGCAGCGCTTACAATTTCCGCGGCGGACGCAACGCGCGCCTACGGAGACCCGAACCCAGCTTTCACCGGCAGCATCGCAGGTCTTAAGAACGGCGACGTCATCACAGCAACTTTTGTAAGCACGGCAACAGCAGGCAGCGCGGTGGGCGCTTATCCAATTACGCCTGCTCCGGTCAATCCCGGAAGCAAGCTCGGCAATTACATTGTCACCGCGAACAATGGAACGCTGACAATTACGACAGTCCCATTGACCGTAAACGCCGGTAATGCGAGCCGCGCGTATGGCGATCCAAATCCCGCATTCGCCGGAAGCATTATTGGGTTGAAGAATGGCGACAATATCACCGCTAACTATTCAAGCATTGCCGGTCTAACCAGTCTGGTCGGGACTTATCCCATCACGCCGGCGCTCGTGGATCCAACGGCTAGGCTGGGCAACTATGTAGTCACATCGAATAATGGAACATTGACGGTCAATCCAGCCGTGTTAACGTTTACTGCAATCAACACCAGCCGCCTCTATGGCGACGCGAACCCGGTCTTTACCGCGGCAGTTGCCGGGCTCAAGAACGGAGATCCCATCACGGCCTCACTTGCCAGTGCAGCCACGGCGGCAAGCCCCGTGGGAACCTATGCCATTGTGCCGACTATCGTTGATCCATCAGGCAAGCTGGTCAACTACACTGCAAGCACCATCAACGGAGTTCTTACAGTAAACCAGGCGCCGTTGAACGTGAGCTCGGCCAGCGCCAGCCGCATCTATGGCGATCCCAACCCGGCGTTTACAGGAACGATCTCCGGACAAAAGAATGGTGACATAATTACCGCCACCTTCGGCAGTTCGGCAACGGCAGCAAGCTCTGTGGGGACATATCCGATCACCGCCACTCTGTCAGATCCCGGTACGAAGCTCGGGAACTACAGCGTCAATTCCAACAATGGAATTCTGACGGTCACTCCGGCAGCTTTGACCGTTACCGCCGGGAATGCCAGCCGTCTTTATGGCGATCCTAATCCGCCATTTACCGGCACCATCACCGGATTAAAGAATGGCGACAATATCACCGCGGCTGTTGCCGGGGCCGATCCTACGAGTGCGGTGGGAACATATCCCTTGATTCCATCTCTGGTGGATCCAGGCGGAAAGCTCGGGAATTATAGTGTGACGTCGAATAACGGAACCCTGACCGTGGGTCCGGCTGCATTAACGGTCATTGCTGCTAATGCCGCACGCGCATATGGCAGTCCTAACCCGATTTTCGCTGGCGTGATTGCCGGCCTGAAGAATGCGGACAACATTACTGCTACCTTTACCAGCGTTGCCGATATCAACAGCATTCTGGGAACCTATCCTATTGTGTCGACGTTGAATGATCCCACGCTGAAACTCGGCAACTACACCGTGACTTCAAAGAGCGGCATATTGATAATCGGTCCGGCCACGCCCGTTGTTAACTTAAGCGTGCAGGCGGGCCAGTCCACGGCGTTGTTGACAGCTCAGGTCTTAAATGCGGGCCCGATTTTCCCCACCGGCACAGTTCAGTTCTCTGAAGGCACCACGGCACTTGGGCAGCCGGTTACCATCTCTCAGGTTACGGCCGGAACTCCACCCATTGCGTCTCTGCAGATTTCGCTGACGCCAGGGACTCACACCATCAGCGTGAACTACTCAGGTGATCCAACTTATACTGCAGCGGCGGCCACTCCGGTCACTGTAGTCATTGGCGGCCCACCGCCCGGATTGCGTTTTGTGCCGGTCACTCCGTGCCGAGTCGCTGATACACGAAATCCTGCTGGTCCATTTGGCGGACCGTTCATTACAGGAGGAACTTCCCGCGGCTTCGCTGTGCCCAACAGCGCCTGCAACATTCCGGCAACTGCGCAGGCTTATTCCATCAATGTAACGGTTGTACCAAAAGGGCCACTCGGGTTCTTGACCATGTTCCCCTGCGGTCAGTCTCTACCCTTGGCTTCAACTCTGAATTCAATTGACGGACGGATCAAAGCTGCGGCAGCCATCGTTCCCGCGGGAACCAATGGCGGCGTCTGCGCCTTTGCCAGCCAGGACACTGAGCTGATCCTTGATATCAATGGTTATTTCGTTTCCGATTTAAGTCCCTCTGTTCTGGAATTTTATCCAGTAGCTCCGTGCCGCTTGGTGGATACTCGCACCGCGGCTGGCGCACTTGGTGGCCCATCTCTTGTGGGCTCTGCCGCCAGAACGTTCCCCATCCTTTCCAGCACCTGCAACATACCCGCGACGGCGAGCGCGTATTCACTCAATTTCACTTCCGTGCCGAAAGGTCCTCTGGGATTCCTGACAACATGGCCGGCGGGACAAAGCCAGCCGCTGGTGTCAACCTTGAATGCGGTTACGGGAGCGGTTACTGCGAATGCAGCAATCGTGCCTGCCGGCGCCAATGGCGATATCTCCGTGTTCGTCACCAATGACTCCGATCTTGTCATCGACATCAACGGCTATTTTGCTCCTCCCGGAACTGGTGGATTATCGTTCTTCTCCTTGACGCCATGCCGCGTGATGGACACGCGCAATCCTGCCGGAGCACTGCCGTTCAACGGGAAGGTCGACCTGAATGTAACTTCCAGCGGCTGCGGCGCGCCCGCTTCTGCACAGTCCTTTGTTCTTAATGCTACGGTTGTCCCACCCGCACCAATGGGATTCCTGACCTTGTGGCCCCAGGGTGCAACTCAACCTCTTGTCTCTACCCTGAATGCTATCGACGGCAGTATCACCTCGAATATGGCAATCGTGCCTACGAGTAACGGATCTGTCAGTGCATTCGGCTCCAGCGCGACACACCTGGTGCTGGATATCTCCGGCTACTTCGCGCCGTAAAATGGCGATGAGAGGTCAAAATAGCGGCGACAGAGCGGTGTGAGTTCAGACGGACATATTTTCGAGCGTTCTGTTAGAACCAAGTTCGATCGGAAGATCAGGCAGTAGTCGGTTTTAGAAGGTGTGCGCGGCGCGCACAAAGTTGAGAAGAGATTCAGCCGCGGCCCATCGTCACTTTGATCCACTAGTTTTGATTGGACCCAATAGAGCCAGATTTGTTTTGGCTGGCTTTTTAGGTCCTTGAAAAAGCTGGCGGGGACGACGAGACTCGAACTCGCGACCTCTGCCGTGACAGGATGCCCCGCTCTCTTTGCAGGATGAATCAGCAATGAGCTAAAGCTGCAGAATGCTCAACGTTCATGCGGGTGTTATCGACCGTCCCGCCTTTCGTGCATACTCCTGCCTAACGCCACAAACTATAGCTAACACCCCGAAGAATGGAAGAGTTTTGTGGGGAAATTTGTGGGGAAGATTTTTGTTGCGGGTTGCCGGAAAACAATTCCAGGTCGAAAAGGAAACGCTGAATGGGTGACGCAACGGTCCCGATTTCGTTTTGCCACCTACTCGTTAGACCGCCGGGCCTCTAGACTGTCTGGGCGATTATCGTTTTCGGATGTCATGCCCTAAGCCTAAAATCAAGGCTTCCGCTTTCCCAAAGCGAAAGCGAAATGAGTTGTCAAAACTGATAACTAGCGATATGCCGCGCCCGCCGTTACCCGCATCGCATCAAGCCTCAGAGGAACCTAAGGGGGTGCCGGTGCTATTCGGGGCGGCTGTTATCCGGCTGATTGCTGCGCATCAGAGCCCATTTAACGCACGCGCTTGCATGTCATGAGGCTTGATGTGCAACGCACAACAACAGACGCTTAGAACGTCAACCCGCAAATGAAACCCGGAATAGATTTGACTGATCGGCGCACGATGCTTTAAACAGTGGGTGTGTGGTACATCCGTTATTTGCGTGCTCTGTTCGGAAGCGCCTGGGGAACCGCGTTCTTAATCGCGGGTTCCATCTCAACCGCGATGACGTTTGTTGCCATTTATATGCCCGAGTATCACCTGCCGCGCTGGATTCCGATTGGTATTGCTGTAGCAGCATTCCTTTTCGCACCGTTGCGGCTTTACATGCAACAGGAACAGCGAATTGAGCAGTTGCAATCACGTATAGAGCAACCGCGCCGGGCACGCCTCGTTCTTAAAGAGGAGGAAGGCAGCTCTTTCATACGGATGTGTGACCGCCCTCAAGGTGCTGAGGTTGGACTGTACGTGGAACCGCATGTGACCATCGAGAACAAAGGACCGCGCACCGCAACAATCGAATCCTATGACATTCGCTTTCCAGAAGTGCCACAAATTCAAACGCTGAAAAAAGTGCAGCCCCGCCCCTTTAGCATGGTTCCGGGCACGATGGCGAATCATTCCGTAGGCAACGGCAATAATTACGTCAGGGGATACGTCGAGGTAGGCGGCGAACGATTGATAGGCCCGCTTCAAATTCCGTTTGCGGTTTACTCGGCGTTGCCGGAAAAATTGCACCCGCTTAAATGCGAATTGACGGTTCGGGATACAGAGGGCAATACAGCATCAGCGACCCTGAATCTTCACCAGCGCGGCTAAGCACCGCTAAAAAGACTTACTGAATATCAATTCCGTGATCTCGGCGGGGTCCTCAATCGTCCGCGTACTCTTGCCCGTTGCTTTGGCGTATTCCGGCGGCAATCCCATTATCGTTCCTTTTCTAGCGGCATTAGGAATCACGCCGCACAATTGCCAGCCATACTCACCGGCGCTCTCTAAGAATCGCGGGAGCGATTCCCCGGTTTCTACGCCGTCCATTGGCATTTTGATGTAATAGTCCACCGTACCCATTTTGTGGTCGTACGATGCGAGGGCATAAACAATTTTTCTCATGCCGTCATTCTAAACGCCGTGCGCTAAAATGCGGGGACATGCCCTCAAAAACTAAGCGGCCAAAGCGTCCTAAGATCAACTGCCAATATCTCGCCGAACAATCTAATCCCGTGCGTTCCTTGCGTCTCATCGAAGGCGAATTCACATGCCCCGGCTGTAAAAGTGTCTTACGGCAAGGGAAGGTATTCTACTGCGATTTGTGCGCCGCTGAGTTCGGCCCCTGTTGTCATCCTGATTTTTCCGGCGCTCACAAGCATTACCCTGGGAATGGTGACTTTTGCCCCGTAAATTTAGGTGACTACCTGGAGCCAATTGTATGCACCCGTGAGGGCCAAGTGCGCTGCATGTGCTGCGAACGTATGCTGTGCCTAACGCACACCCGCAAAGCAGACATCTCGCGTTTATCCCTACAGGATTGGCGCGACAGGACCCTCGGCGCTGTGGTGCTTTGTCCGAATTGCAAGAAGCGGCTTGCCCCGGAGCCGGAACCTGATGATTCTGAGTTTGACGAACCGCCCGACCCCTTCAGATTTGAGTCTGAACGCGAATTGTGGTCGTTTCTTCGAGAAAACGGTTTTAACGAATTCGGGGTATAGCAAAATGGGGACGCAGACGCGCACGCGATGGAGCTAGATCGGCGGTCACCTTCCCGAACGGCTCACGCCGAGAGAGCATCGGCGGCATGACGACCCAAGAGGCCCTTACAAGTTCTCAGTTTTGCATTTTCAAATGGGAAAGAGCCGAGCCCGGCTTGCCCCGTCACATTGTTTGTTTCCAAGATTCAAGCATTGCCCTTTTTGTGAGTGCCGGACGCGGCACAATTGTAAGTGACCGGCTGACCGTTGACGAGGCGCGGGACAGGGCACTTTTGCTGAACTTGTCCACTCTCTAAAGGCGCGAATCGCTCACCTTGAGCTTTCCAGCGTAGCGTTAGTCCAGGTGAATTGCGGTTAATCGTGGTTTTTTCGTTGCCTTCATCAAGCGAGTGGAGCTATAAGCAGAACGGGACGCGCCCGTGCTCTTAACACGAACGCGCCCCTAACCAAAGCACCTGAATACGAGGCGACAATGGCTAAGAGCAAGGGTACACATTCCCGCAGGAAACGCACAAGGAACGCCTTCCACGAAGTCAAAGGCAAGATCGTTGAAGGCGTAGAAATAAAACCCGCAGACCACGGATACGGCCTTGGAATCATGTTCCAAGACCGTACATATCTCAGCTTCGATGTTGAGATTGAACCGCGCATCACGGTCAAGCCAGAGCTGTCAGACTGGAAAACGGGCAATTACAAACCGCTCAAGCGATGGCGAACTATTCACAGCTAACCAGAACCCGCCGAAAACGGCGGGTTTTTTATCGCCTCTCCCTCTTTCATGCTGAGGCGCGCTCAATTGACTTTTTCAAGCTCAGCAACCTTGCGCTTCAGTCCGATCCCAGAATTGAGTCTCAGCGCCTCTCGGAATTCCGCTAATGCTTGCGCCTTATCGCCCTGCGCCAACGACTGTTCCCCAATATCACGGTGGGCCTTCGCTTTGATTTTCGATGGTGCGTCACTCTCAATCAACCGCGCATACGCGGCCCTGAGTTGGTCCCGCTGTTCATTTATGGACATATCTTTCAAGCAATCATTCAAGATGCGATGCGCGCTTGCGAAATAGCCCGATGCCATGTTCCGGTCAAACAATGCCGTGTCCGTTTCAAATTTGTTCAACAGCGCGCCTGACCACGAATAACGGTATGCGATTCCTTCCGCTGTAAGCCTCACCCCGTCCCCGTCCGAAAGTGCGCTGGTTAGTTCCTGGATGAGAAAATCAACCGTGAATGCGTGCTCACCGGAGGGGAGAGCGTAAGCAAATAGCTTGACCGAATCCTCCAGCTTTGGAGAACCGGCTGAGTTAAAGAAAACGGAATCACCGCCCGGCGTGATGGCACATGACATCAAGTTTGCTTCAATCACTTGATTGACCGCCGTTGTGCCGTCCTGTCGAAAGACGAGAATATTGCTTCTGAGGTCCGGTCCGAAACCGATGTCACAAATTGCCGTAATCCCTGTATTCGACACGCACGCATGAACGGGCCTCGGGATTTTCTTTTGCCATAGGACCCGCTTGTCTTTGAGCAGCAACACATCGCCTTCACCGGATAGACGGCTCCCACCGCGTAATGAACCATCCTCAGTCCTGCAACTATCCGCAAAAGCGACCGCGAATGTTTGATTTTGTGATTCTTCCAGTGAGCCGATAAAATCTAACGAACGGATTGTGATGAGCAAAGGATGTTCCGCAATCGTTTCGACTTTAAGCGACCCCTGAGCGTGTTCCGGCATCATTCTAATAGGTTACTGCAAATTTGAACGCCTTTCTGCGGTAGAATACGCCCACCAATTTCAAGGGGGGAATTTCAAAATGTTTTGCCGCTTCTGTGGTACCACTCTGTCTGCAGATTCCACGTTCTGCCATTCCTGTGGCAAGCCGCTCACTAATAGCGCCGCATCAGCCGGTGCGCCAGCAGCGGCAACAGCAGCCGCCCCTGCACCGTTACCCGCGCCGGTACGGCAAGAAAAGAGCAACGGCGTTAGAAAGGGTATCCTGCTAGGAATCCTTTTAGCGCTGGGCCTAGTCTGGTGGTTCGTAAGCCAGCAAAGCACGACTAACAATCGCTTTGGTGCTCAGCAAACTCGGCCATTCATACCGACGACACAGCCGCGTGTTCTGACGCTCGTTGATACAGCTTTCACGCTAAACGCGGCGCAGGGGCAACATTGGAATTTTTCCGTGCCATCTAGCGCAACGGACATTCGCATCGAAGGCACCTTCACCGCCAGTGGTGGAACTGGCAATGATGTTGAAGTGTACCTGTTAAACGATGACGAATTTGTGAACTGGCAGAATCATCACGCGGTGAGTACCTTGTACAACAGTGGACGTGTGACGCAAGGCACCCTGAATGCACCGCTGACATCCGGCGGAACGTATCATCTTATATTCAACAATAAGTTCTCACTGTTCAGTCCAAAGGCTGTAAAGGCAAGCGTCCGATTGCACTACACCCTCTGAGCGCGGAATTCCTTATTCAATCCGCGTTGATTCATCCACAAGTGCCTTGCGGTGTCTCTGTCCCGCGATCTGGAACGATTTCAAAGCGGCTCTCTCGTCCATGATGCGCCTGAAGGTCGCTTCGAATTTTGCCCGCTCCGTCAACGTCTGTTCACAGACGCCTTGCCATGCCGCTATAGACTCAGCCGTTGCGCCGCGCCTTTGAAGCTCTGAAACCCGGCAATTTCCATCCCAGCGCGCAAGTGTCTTGTGAAGATCTGAGCCCTCGTACCCGATTGTTATGTCCCAAATCTGGTCAACCTCAATATCAGTTTGCCCGCCAGCCAAATCGCCCTGGGATACCTCAAGTGAAATTTGTCCCCTCGTTAGGGAATCTACTGTCGCCCGTTCCCGTGTAAGCAGCAACTGCATTTGATGTTCAATTCTCTCGTAGCTGTCTTTCACTCTCGGAATTCTTTGGGCGTGCAATTCGGCGTTTGAAATCCAGTTCTCAGCCTTTTGTATCGTTTCGCGAAACTCTTGAGCGCCGTGCAGCAGCTTTATGCTCAGCACGGTCCTTTCGCTTTCTGATTTCAGCTCATCGGCGTAACGCTTGAACTCACCGGCTGTACCGTGCACGAACACGGCAGACGTGATGTTCCCCTTTGAATCCGTCATCTGAAGGCGAATTGTGTTTCCGTTAACCGTCCCCGCGAGATTTATACGCGCCAGGAAAGAACCGATATTTAGTGTTAGCTGGTCAGAGTCAACCGAGCCGGTCAAAGGTCTTTGGTCGGAATTAATGTTCCCGTCCGACTTTACCTCTACGGAACTGAGGACCCCGCTGATTTGCCCGTTATCAGTTTGGGTCAACTGAAGCATTTCTGCAAAATGCGGACCGTGCCCAACGTATGTCCCGCTGATTCTAGATGCGTGGCAAATTGGACCCGTAAGCGAAAGACAACCGAGGGCCATGAGCGCCCGCATTCGCTTAGTGAAGAAAAGTTTTGCCAGAGCAGCTTTCATTTTGGGCCTCCCCGCGACAAGTTTGAAGCGGCATAGGTCGCCGGGTCGAGTTACGTCAGTAACAATCAAAAAGCGGGAGCCAGGTTCGACTCCCGCCGTTTGCGGATTCACCCAAAAAAAGGCCGACCGGCACAGCCGGGAGCGGGAACAGCATTGCCGCTCGGCTTTTTGTTTGGGGCTAGTTCCCAGGGGTGTTTCATGAGGGGTAAAAACGGTTAAAGCCCCGCCGCATTTCATCCATGCGTACCATGCCCGCCTGAGAAAACTTTTGATTTTAGGTTTCGCTCACCGGCGCGGCAATCGGTCTGATTTCCACGTCATACCCGTCAGCATCGTAAAACGTCATTTCAATTCCTTGCGTCCTCAGGCTCTCTGCTTGCTTGCGCAAAAGAGAAACCGCGAGAAGGCCCGGTATGGAAACGTGCTTACCGATTGCCGCGCCGAGATCGCCTAACCCGCCGCGAAAACCGCCGCGCTCATGCAGCACGGCCTTGCACCCTTTAACCAGTGCCTCGGCCATGTGCGCGTCAGTCCCGGCGGCGTGCTCCTGTAAATAATTGGCAGAATTTTTTATCATCGCTATACCGCCTCCCTGACGGTTTGGAAAAATGACTTGTGAAATGTTGAAGCGGTGAGCCGCGTCCCGAATTTTCTCTCTATTGTCCTCGCGTGCCCGCGATTGGCTTCGCGGCTTCTGACATAGCTTTCTTTCCGGCAAACTCCTTAAGGCTTTCCAGCAGCCCGGTGAGGCGCGGAATCATTTTTTCCAGGGACACGGCTTCATAAGCCATGCCCAATTTCATTGTGAGGATTTGATCGGCCTCCTCCATGTTGCCGATGTCGGCCAGGAATTCAACCTCATCTACAAGGCGGCTGAGCGCGGTTTCTGAATTGCTTACTGCACTGACGGCAAATCTTCCGAGGGTGTCTTTGGCCTCGTTGTAGCTGTCTCGCAGCGCGGAGTGACGTGTGAATGGCATTTTGTTTTAGTCCTCTCTATCGGCTTCGAGCCGAGGTTTTAAAAAGTTAGTCCTGCGCGTGTGCGCGCCGCGTCATATCGGCGTCGGTTGCTAGAGTGTCATTGCTCAGGCCCATTTCCTGCCGCACGTGATTAACAGCTTCAGCAATGCTGTAAAAGCGATTGCCCTTGGCGTGTTGCTGTTTCTGATAGTCGCGGGCCTTCTCTGCAATGACGGTCACCGGCGGTTCTGGTTTAAGTTGATTGCTCATTGATTCTCCCTTGGTTGATTGACTTACGTTCATAATGTGATTTATGCGGGCTTCATGCTCGGCTGCGGAAAGAATTGTGATAAGTGGCGTGCCGCGTTTGTGCTCTTTGATTCTTTTGATTTCAGCAATCGCCGCTTCACCCGCGTTCTGATTCACCGGCTGTGAAGGCTGAGCACTCACGGCTGCGGGCGCTTTGATTTCAGGGGTCGTCCCGGTCCGGGCTTCGCTCTCCGCATTGCGCGCAGCCCGTTCAGCCAAAGTGACTCGATGGAAACGCTGCGCGTTCTCCGCATGACACCTTTTAATGCGCCGTGCCTCGTCCGGGCCAATTTCTCCGTGCCGATTTGCCGAGTCACGCGCCTTACTAATGCTCAAGCGTCTAACCTCGCCATCCGTCAACGTTGCTAGATGCTGCTCCAATTCACTGTCCGTCATTGTTTTTAGGTCCATGTTCCTCTCCGTCTCCTCCGTTCGTTTGAAAAATTCGCGGGCGCGCTCGTTTGCCGCATATGAAGGCGCGCTAGCTTTCGATCTGGAATAAATCCGGCACGCGCCAAAGCGTCAACCGTTCGGCTTTGTACGACTTCTGCAATGCCGTTTACTAGTCGGGCATGCGTTCCGGCTCTTGATTCGTAGTGAATCGAAGCGCCGTCAGAACACATGCGCCGCAGTAATTCAACCGCAGCCGGACTCAGGCGCACTTTTTTGGAATCGTCCCAACTCACGCGCATGTGCCGCCCCCCGCAACAAATTTAACGGCGCTCAAGCCCAGGCCCTCAGCAGCCGCGTTGATCTGCTCGCCCCATTGCTCTGAAACAATTTCAAAGTCGGCGCTAGGCAAGCGGACATAGAGCACGCGCTTGCTAATCCCGATGCCCTTAAGCGGATGAATCCAGGTTTGAAAACTATGCGGGTCAATTCGCTTCCGCACTAACTCAACAATTGCGGCCCAGGCCTTCGGCCCGGTTGTGAGGTTTAGATCGGGGGGCAACGGGTCAAGCTGGACCGGAACGGGCACGGGCAACGGGCCGGGTGAGGTGTAAGCACCTGAGCCGGGTATGCTCACACGTGGCGCTTTGTCTTGCTCTTTTGCAAGCCACGAAGTCACAAATCTCAGAATCCCCCGCGATGTCCTGCGATTCGCTGAGTTGCCGATGAGCCATCCCCGCATCTTTCGAAGCTCTTGCATCACGTCAACCGCTGGGTACAGCGTGCGGAATTCCTCAACATGCTTTTGCGTCACGCGGAATTCAGAACCATCATTCAAAGGCAACAGGATGAGCGCCGGTGCGGTTTGTGTTTCAGTTTCAAGCTGAAGCGTTAACGCCTCAGGCGGCGCGCTTGCCGTACCGCAAGAATCCTGCTCCTGTATCCTGCTTCCTGTATCCTGCTCCTGGATAAGCCTTGGCATCCGGCAAGCCTTATTGAATTCATCAAGGAAGGCTTGGGCCTTGCCTTCGACCAAGGCTTTAAGTGCTTGCCAAATTTCAACTTTCAGCGGGCACTCGGGTATTTCTTCCCAGGGGTGATGCCACGATTTCACAACGTTTATTGATTGCGGCGGGTTAATTTCGACCGCCAACGGAATGAAAATCAGGGGCGCGTCAAGGTCGGCTTTCGCCATGTCAAGCGCGATGACTTCATTTAAGGCATCTGCAAAGCCTTGCGGTGCCCATCGCAACATTTCAGCTAATCCGGCAACGCCGACGCCGTGAACCACGCCGGGCAAAATGGAAGATGCGGGGCCGGTTAAAAGCCAGAGCAAGAGATACTGACCGGACGGTCCAGGCTTCGAGAGTTTGCGAAAACGCGGGTCCGCATACAGGCGCACTTCGATTTTGCGATAGCGAGACATTGGAAGTTTTTTGAATTGCGCCGGTTTAGCTGCGGCTTGCCCTTTCGTTTTTCAAATTGGTGATGAATGATTCGGGAAGAAATCGCGGGCAGTAATCACAGATGGCATCAACTAGCCGCTCATGCAGCCAGGACGAAGGCGGCACTAAATCAAACAGCGATGCGAGGGCCTTGCCCTGATTTTGATTTTCCAGGCGATTGAATTTCAGATAACCGCAGACGAACATAAATTCTGCCTCAGCGTCGTACAAGCAAAACCCGATACGCTCAAGTTCGGCGAGGTCATGCCCCAGGTCGTCGTGATTGATTCCGAGATCACACGCCGCGTATCCGAGAGGCAATTTGAAACAGCCGAGGAGGTTCAACCGTTCACAAGACAAGAGGTAAAGCGCAATTAGCTTTGTGCGGGCGCTCAACCCGTCAATAGCTGGATTGGTCCAGAATCGTGAATGAATTTTGCCGTAGTTGCGCATAGTTGTTTTCCTATTTCTCAGCTTTGCGCGTACGTGGCGTGCCCGCGCCTTCCTTGCAGAGCCGTTCAATCTCATCAAGTGAGAGCAACCGCCGTGCGCCAATGGTCACGGAGCGCACCTCTCCACGGTCAATAAGCCGTCTCAGTGTGAACGTGGAAATGTTCAAGATTTCTGCTGCTTCGTTAAGCCCTTTTAGGCCCGTAATGCGCGATGACATCAATTTCTTTCCCCTCCAAGCTCTTTCCTGCACAGTCAAGAGCACGGTTTCAGTTTCGTGATTGTGCTTGACACTCACCCTGTTCTGCATTAACTTTTTACAACTATGGTTACTTCAAGAAAACGTAAGTTAAAACAAAGCGACCGACGATATGCGGGGGAGCGCGAGGGACTCAAGATTGTCGAATGGCTTAATACGCGAGGTGAGGATGAGGGCAAAAGGCGCTTCGCGGCGTTGCTCGCTCAATTGAACCAATTGGACTTGCTGATGAATGAATACAGACGGGACCCAGATTCAGGCGCTAGTCCACTGTTGCTAGCTGCAAAAGTCAACGGCACGCTTATGCAGCACGCCCCGTATCACATTCAACTGATAACAGATGACGTTGAGATATTGCGCGTTGGGCTTGTGCCCGTCTATCCGAACGCCTCCGTGCCAATCGGCATCAGTCCCCAACCGGATAAGGACGGTATTACCTCTTATCAGATGCCGTGGGAATCAGTGATGAAAGCAGCCCTAATGTTCAGCTTGTGGCCACTTGGCCGGGTTGATCGGATACGCCAGTGCAAACAGTGTGCGCGTTGGCTTTTCGCCCGAACAGCTCTCCAGGAATTTTGCAAGGCGACTGATTGCCGCCGGAAATTTAGAGAGTCAAGGGATACATTCAAGGCAAAACGACGGCGGTATATGAGGCAGTACTACAAAGATTATTTGAGCACGACACCGAGAAACCGGAAAAGCACAAAAGGGGGAACACGTGGCAAGAGGTAGAGATGGGCTTTATAAACGAGAAAACGGGATCTTGGCATTTCGATACAAGACCCCTGAGGGCTTGTGGAAAGAAAAATATACCGGCACCGCAAACCGAACCGAGGCGCGCACGTTTCGGGATGACTTTTTAGACCAACTCAAAAAAGGTGTGCGCCCGACCGAGATGACTAATTGGCGTTTAGATCAAGCCGAGCAATGGTGGAACAAGCACCGCAAACCCCGCATCGCTGAGGGCACGGCGAATTCGGAACGCTATCGGCTACAACACTTTGTTCGTTTGATGGGAAACAAGCGCCTGGGGCAAGTAACAAACAACGATCTTGATGTTTACCAAAACAAGCGCCTTGAGGAAGGCGTCGGCGCATGGTCAATCAACAAAGAGGTACTGCTTTGGAGCTTGATTCTGAAAAAAGCCAAAGTCTGGGGGCGGCTGAGAGAGGACTACAAGCCACTCAAAACGAAAGCCAGTGACATTGGGCGCGCACTCACCCGCGACGAATTGCGCAACCTTGCGCAAGTTGCCCAAACCGACCAGGATTGGGAAGCGGCGTTTTACGGTTCCGTCCTTGCCGCGAATACCGGCCTTCGCGGAGGGGAACTCAAGAAACTTCGCATTCGGGCGGTTGATCTTGAGCACCGGCGTTTAATCATCAAACGTCAAGACACAAAGACGGACGCGGGCGCACGCCATGTCGAATTGAATCAGGATGCAACAGAGGCGGCAAAACGACTTTTGCTGCGCGCTCAATTGCTAGGGGCATCCAAGCCGGACCATTACCTCATGCCAAAACATCTTTCCCGTATCGCGTTCGGGCCGGACAAAGGCAAGCGCGGCTATGACCCAATGCAACATCAATCCTATTGGGACACAGCTTGGAGCAGTTTAACCGCCGCCGTCCGGTGTCCAGGGTGCGGCAAGTTGCAACCGCCATCGGAAAAATGCCGCAATGAAAAATGCGATACGGATATGCGCGAGGTCACGAGTGCAACCGAGGGCTTGAGGTTCCACGATCTGCGGCACACTTTCATTACTCACATGGTGGAACGCGGAGTTCCGCTGGGAACTATTCAGGCATTCGTAGGACACATGAGCAATCGCATGATTCGCCACTATACGCACATCACTAGCGGTGCCGCACGCCGCGCCGTTGAGTTACTTGACCAAGAGCCGATGCTGGATGCTCTCAGCGCGGTTGAAATGGCCTCAAAAACCCCGCCCCCAGCGCACATAAATTGAGAATGCCGCGTCTTTGTGGGGAAATTTGTGGGGAAATACAAAATGCCCGCAAGGGGCATCCTGTAAGTCACTGAGATATATGGCGGGGACGACGAGACTCGAACTCGCGACCTCTGCCGTGACAGGGCAGCGTTCTAACCAACTGAACTACGTCCCCAGCTTGTTTTCATGGGTTTGTGGGAAACCCGCATCTTTACTGTACTTTCCTGCTGTCAACTGTGTCGCCTGTTTCAATCGTTTCAACCCGATATATCAAAAATTCGAGGCGAAACGGACACCATGGAAACCATGCGAAAAAGTGACCAGAGCATCTGTCCCTGCTCTGTGAATTAAATTGTAACAGAGGAACCCGAAAGTTTGGGCAGCCCGTGATTCGTGGGACACTGAACCGTGCGGTTCAGCGCTTCTTTTACCGGCGATTTCTTGGCGTCCGCTCTAGAATAAAAAATCCACCGCTATTCGTGAGGAAGGGTCAGGAGCAGCCCGAGAGGCCAAGGCACTCGTAGCGTTGGCGTTCCGCAATGGCCCAATAGAGAATGTCCATGCCGGAAAGGCCTGCCCCACCTGTCAGGGCGACCCGCAGTATTCTCACATCACTCAGGCTGGAAATGCGGCAGATCATGAAGGCTGCAGTGGACCGCCTTTACACCTCCTCGCTAAAACGGGTACGAGGCTTTGATAAGTCTCGGAGAGCGATACACGACCGCATGGGATGACCCGGTTTTCGCGAAGGAGTTTTGACGAACACCCATTCTTAACGCATTTATGGACAGGAAGGTCGAAAGGTCAGTTCTGGCCATTCTACCGCTGTGGCCCATCCTACTTTCGGATTAGTGAAGAAGTTGTAGAAAGGTTGTTCGGCCCGAGTTCTAGCCATCTCATCCCCGCCGTCCGCCGTTGAAAGCAAAACATTTGTATTTGTGTCTTTTAGCTAGAACCCTCCGTGACGAGAGTCAACAAAAAATGTTACCAACACCACCTTCACTTGTTGCATCTCTTGATTGCGAGAAGGATAAACCTAGCAGGTATTAAGGATATAGCCCGGCAAAACTATCCATGGTCGCAGCTTTTGCACTCATCGTGCGTCCTTACTTCGCACATCGTTGATCGCATCTTTACTATGGTTCAAGATCATCTAGGTATTTATTGAGCGACTGGTCGGGCTTATGGCATCTCTCGGAATGATTCCAAGAACATGCGCAAGTTCATGCAGCAGGACTGCTATATGTGCCTATAACATTTTAATGTTCCAATATGGTACACATTTCCAATATGGTACACATGCATAAAATAATGGCCCTCAATACAATCCTTTGTGCCGGTCAAGGCGGTATAGTTAACACGCCGCAGGCACTACCTGAAAGGTCGGGAGGGTTGTAGGTTGTGAATCCAGGAATCAAAAGGAACCAAAGTCCTAAACCCGTATACCTGATCGAATACAATTACTTGGCCGGGAAATATCTCTGTGGTCTGCTGAAGTCGAATTATGATGTAAAGATCATTCAATGTTGCAATGATGGTCACATTGCGCTTCAGTGCCCCTCTCATTCGCTTTTTCTCATTGATGCGGAATCCCTTCCGATTCGTTTACCCGATTGCGTACATTGGGTTTCATATTCTTTTCGCGAAGCCAGGATTCTCGTTATTGGAGCAGAGCCTCATGTCGACGAGATATGCGAACTTATACGGATGGGGATGCGCGGAATCATATCGCCGAAGAAGATACGCGAGATCAACCCCGCGATGGAATCTGTGATGTCTGACCATCTGTGGATTCGGCCCGAGATTCTCGAGCAGTTCGCGCGCCTTTCGGCGGCCCTGACTACAACTCCAAGAGGTCAACACCGCTCAATCCTTACACCGCAGGAAAGTCGAATCGTTACTCTCCTGCAGCAGAAATACTCAAATAAAGAAATTGGCGTCGCGCTGGACATCACCGAACGAACGGTAAAATTTCATTTGGCGAATGTCTTTCAGAAGGTTGGGGCCCACGACCGATCGTCTGCACTTGATCTCCTTCTTCGCGCCAACCTTGTTCATCTTGAAGAAACTGGTGGCGGACCTGAGCCTGTACAGAGAGATGTTGAAAGTGGGAACCTCAAAAAGCGGGTGGGCTCGTACCCCCTGCGGGCAGAAGTGTCGGCCTGATCGGCACCGCGAAGCGCTCGATGATCCAGAAAGCTACAGGAAGCGGGCATAACATCAGGCAGTCCACCAGGCTGAAGATGGCGGTGTTCGCGCCGATGCCAACGGCGAACGTGAGGACGGCGACGGTGGTAAGCCCGGAGATTTGCGCAACATGCGAAACCCGTAGCGAATGTCTTGCCAGAGTGATTCCTGTTTCGCTGGTTCGTGGGTCTGGAGATCGATGATGCGGTAGGGAATCACGCGGTGTTCAGCAAGAATCGGGAGCGGTTGCTGAATCAAGAGATGGCTCAGTTGTTCTTCGGCCGGGTCAAGGAACAGGCGTCTGGGTTGATGTCAGACGAGCATTTCACGGTGGATGGGACGCTGTTGCAAGCCTGGGTCAGCCAGAAGAATTTCCAGCGCAAAGAAGAGGATGCTCCAGCAGGAGCGAAGATTTCGCGGGCAGGAGCGCAAGAACGATACACGAGTCGAAGACTGATCCGGAGGCACGCTCGTATCGTAAGAGCAAAGGCAGGAAGCCAAGAGGAGTTATCTGGGATAAGCGGTGGTGGAGAACCGGCACGGATTGGTGGCTGCAGCGCTTGCCACCCAGGCGGAACGAGAAGCGTCGATTTTGATGTTGAGCGAGTTTCCCAACACCGCCGGGCGAATCATCTGGGGTGGAGACAAAGCCTACGACACCGCCGAGCATGTGGCGGTGGTGCCATCAACAGTGGGATTTTTCGTATTGGGAGATCTCGGCTTCGTGCTGCAAGGTCATTCCAATCTCGTCCAGACCGAGCAGCAAGCTGGTGCGGGTGAAAGGAT
>C688J18823_10000017_pt1 | contig 134242 bp, 115 predicted proteins | sample HopSoiMetagenom1_FD_18823 | JGI IMG/M metagenome (IMG submission 18823)
GGTATCCNGGGGGAAGCCATTTTTAAGAGCCACCATGCTGGCTCCATTTCCTAGATGGGCGATAATGGCTCGCCGCCCAAGTTCTGCGCCGAGCTTGCCAACAACATATTCATAAGAGAGCCCATGGAAACCATAGCGCCTGATTCCTTGTTCCCAAAGCTTTTGCGGCAACGGAAATCTTTGCGCGAGCTCCGGCATTCCGTGGTGAAACGCCGTATCAAAGCAGGCTACCTGAGGCAGGTTTGGAAAATGCGCCGCAATCCCGTCGATCATCGCGATCTGGCTGGGCAAATGCAGTGGCGCAAAAGGAATCAATTCCTTCAATCCGGCCTTCAAGTTTTCGTCAATCAGCTGCGGCTTGATGAACTTTGGGCCGCCATGCACAATGCGATGCCCAGCCGCCGCCAGCCGTTCAACGCCTTGCCTATGCAGCGCGCCAAACATTACCTTGACGGCAGCTCTGTAGTCAGCAAATTTGCCGCTCTCTTCTTGCAGCGCTTTGTCTCCGCTGCGCAGCCAAGCCTTACCTGCGGACTGCCCAATCCCTTCAACGGCCCCGGAAATAACTCGTTCTTCCGCCAGTTCGCTGAGTCGATACACGGCAAACTTCAGCGACGACGAACCGCCGTTCAGGCAGAGGATCACTAATCTTGGCTCCAGCGCCAGTTCTGCACTTCAGGCATGTCTTCGCCCTGCGACGAGACATATTGTTTGTGCTCCGCCAGCTTGCCTTGGAACACTGCCACTACATCATCGGCTTTAAGCCCGGGCACGCGGTGAATCGTGTCGATGGCAAGCTGAAAACGGTCCATATTGTTGCGCACGACCATATCAAACGGAGTAGTAGTAGTCCCCTCTTCTTTATAGCCGCGCACGTGCATGTTGTCATGGTTCCGGCGGCGGTAACACAACCTGTGAATTAGCCAGGGATAGCCGTGATAGGCAAAGATCACCGGCTTGTTCGTGGTAAACAACGCGTCAAACGCTTCGTCGCTCAAACTATGCGGGTGCTCCCCAGCCGCCTGCAAGGTCATCAGGTCCACCACATTCACCACTCGTATCTTCAGGCTGGGAACATACTTCCGCAGCAATGAAACCGCTGCTAGGATTTCCAAAGTCGGCACGTCACCGGCGCATGCAAGCACAGCGTCGGGCTCGCCGCCATCATCGTTGCTCGCCCATTTCCATATACCGATTCCGGCTGCGCAGTGCTTGATTGCCGCATCCATATCCAGCCACTGCAATTCAGGCTGTTTCCCCGCAACAATAATGTTCATGTAATTCCTACTGCGCAGGCAGTGGTCTGCCACCGATAGCAGCGTGTTCGCATCGGGCGGAAAGTAAGCGCGCACAAGCTCGGGCTTCTTGTTGACAGCATTATCAAGAAACCCTGGGTCCTGATGGCTAAAGCCGTTGTGGTCCTGCCGCCACACATGCGACGTAAGCAGGTAGTTCAGTGAGGCAATCGGTTTGCGCCAGGAAATATGCCGCACGGCTTCCAGCCATTTGGAGTGCTGGTTGTACATGGACGTGACAATATGGATAAACGCTTCATAGCATGAGAAGAATCCATGCCGACCAGTAAGCAGATAGCCTTCCAGCCATCCCTGGCACATGTGTTCGCTCAGCACTTCCATGACTCGACCGTCACGGCTCACGTGTACGTCGTTGGGGAGTATCTCGGCCATGGAAACCCGATCCGTGACTTCGAAAATTGCCGAGAGGCGATTAGAATCCGTCTCATCAGGGCCCATGACGCGGAAATTTGCAGCCTCCAGATTTAGTTTCATCACGTCGCGTAAGAATCTGCCCAGCACCCGCGTTGATTCGTCAAAGCCACTGCCAGGCTGCGTTACCTTCACCGCATATTGCCGGAAGTCAGGCATCTTCAGATCTTTTAGCAGCAGGCCGCCGTTCGCGTGTGGATTGGCTCCCATCCGCCGGTCGCCGCTAGGCGCTAACGCCGCCAACTCTGGCATGAGCTTTCCATCTTTATCGAATAGCTCTTCCGGCTTGTAGCTGTGCATCCACTGTTCAAGAATTTTGAGATGTCCCGGAATTTCCAGATCGGTCACCGGAACCTGGTGCGACCGGAATGTTCCTTCTATTTGAATGCCATCAACGGTTTTTGGTCCGGTCCAGCCTTTCGGGCTGCGCAGAATAATCATCGGCCACTGCGGGCGCCGCGCATCAGGATTCTTCCTTGCTTCGCTTTGAATGTCTTTAATTTCGGCGACCACTTTGTCCAGTGTTGCCGCCATCAACTGATGCATCAGCGGCGGATCATCACCTTCCACGAAATACGGTTTGTACCCGTATCCAACAAACAAATCGACCAGCTCTTTTTTCGGTATCCGAGCCAGCACCGTCGGCCCGGCGATCTTGTATCCGTTCAGGTGCAGCACTGGAAGCACTGCTCCATCGCGCGCCGGATTCAAAAACTTGTTCGAGTGCCAGCTTGTTGCCAATGCGCCGGTCTCTGCTTCGCCGTCGCCCACAACACAGCACGCCAGCAGGTCAGGATTATCGAATGCAGCTCCGTAAGCATGCAGCAATGAATATCCCAGCTCGCCGCCTTCGTTGATAGAGCCCGGGGTATCCGGCGACGCGTGGCTCGGAATCCCGCCGGGCCATGAGAATTGCTGGAACAGCTTCTGCATGCCCGCCGCATCCTGCGTGATCTTGGGATAAAACTCCGTGTACGAACCTTCTAGATAGGTATTGGCCACAATCCCCGGACCACCATGCCCCGGCCCTGTCACGTAAATCGCATTGAGGTCATTCTTCCGGATCACCCGGTTCATGTGCGCATAAATAAAGTTGAGCCCAGGCGTAGTGCCAAAATGCCCCAGCAGCCGAGGTTTGGTGTGTTCCAGCTTTAAAGGCTCGCGCAGCAGCGCATTGTCGCGAAGATAAATCTGCCCGACTGAGAAATAATTTGCGGCGCGCCAGTAACGATTGATAGCGTTTAACTCTTCCTGGCTGAGCGGTCCCGCTTTGGCAATTACATCTTCATGGTTCAGTGTCTGGGGCATCGCACAACTCCATCCGTCGATATCTATGTGTAAATTGTAGTCCCTTGCGCGCCCACGCATGTCACTAACCCGGAGCCACCACGTCGCTCAATGACCTCTCCGCTAATATTGATGCTCCCGATTTTTCAGCTCTTCCGAAATCACTTTCATCCCGCTAAGGCCTGGAACTCTGGCGTCACTTGCTTCGATACGGAGTACAATGTGCACCACGCACACTTAACTCAAAGGACACAATTTATGCGAGTTCGATACGGCTCGTTGCTTTTGCTTGTTGCTTTTCTGGCTCCGCGGCCCGGTTTCGCCCAGGCTGACCACCACACATCTCCTGAGCATCTGGGAACAGTGGCATTCAGCACATCGTGTGATAAGGCAGGGCAACCGCAGTTCAATCGCGCAGTGGCGCTGATGCATTCGTTTGAATTTGCGCGGGCCATTGAAGCCTTCAATTCCATTCTCGCAAAAGACCCTTCGTGTGCCATTTCCTACTGGGGAATCGCACTGAGCAGTTGGGGCAATCCCTTTGCCGCCGGTCTCAAGGCCCAGACGCAACTGGAGAAGGGACTCAAGGCCGTCGAGAGCGGACGGGCCGCGGCTGCGAAAACTGAGCGTGAGCGCGCCTATATTGACGCAGTCGCGCTTCTTTTTACTGACACCGCTAAGATCGACCAGCGTTCACGTGTCGTGGCGTATGAAAGCGCAATGTCAGCTCTCAGCGCTGCTTATCCTGACGATACTGAAGCTGCAATTTTCTACGCGCTATCGCTCGCTGCGGCCGCTGATCCGGCTGACAAGACGTATGCCAGGCAGCTCAAAGCTGGAGCAATGCTGGAAAAACTTTTTGTACAGTATCCAGATCATCCGGGATTGGCCCATTACATTATCCACGCGTACGATGTTCCACCGCTGGCTGCGCGGGCCGTTGAAGCCGCACGGCGCTATGGTCACATTGCACCGTCGGCGCCGCACGCGCTGCACATGCCATCGCACACGTTCACGCGAGTGGGCTACTGGCAGGACTCCATTAACACCAACATAGCCTCTGCGGCTTCCGCAAGAAGCGAGGGGCAGACAGGTGAAGAGCTGCACGCGAGCGACTACATGGCCTACGCATATTTACAGACAGCCCAGGACCGCGCCGCCCAGCATTTAGTGGAATCTTCCATTGAAATATTCTCGCGATTTGATCCGAAGGTGATCATCAGCGGAGCGGCCCCTCCCGTTGCGGCATACTTTGCTCACGCGGCAATTCCTGCCCGCTACTGCCTGGAACGGCGCGCCTGGGCCGATGCGGCAAAGCTGGAACCATACCCCAGTCCGTTCCCGCACACTGATGCAATCACCTACTTTGCTCGTGGCTTGGGAGCTGCGCATGGAAAGGATAGTGCTGCCGCACGCTCTGCCATCGGGTCTCTAGAGCAACTTCGTGACAAGCTTAGCAGCATGAAAGAGGCTTACTGGGCCAATCAGGTGGAGATTCAGCGGCAGGAAGTATCCGCATGGGTGGCATTTGCTGAAGGCGATCATCAAGGCGCGCTTGCCGCGATGCGCGCTGCCGCCGAACGCGAGGATGAAACCGAAAAGAGCGCTGTCACGCCCGGGCCACTTACTCCCGCGCGTGAACAACTGGGAGAGATGCTGCTGGAATTAAACCGTCCGGCAGAAGCGCTGAAGGAATTTGAAGCCACGCTGACCAAGGAACCCAATCGCTTCCGATCGCTCTATGGGGCCGCCGAGGCAGCGAAGCTGGCCGGCAACCGCCAGACAGCGCAAACACATTTTCAGGAGTTGCTCAAAGTAGCCGAGCATGGCGACAAACCGGAGCGACAGGAACTGGCCGAAGCGCGCACCGAGCTAAAACCGAAATAGCGCATTGAATTTGGCAAATTCGTTCGTGCCAAACAGCCTTGAGCTGCCTATTACGGCGCGCTATGCCCGCTACACTTCAGTACGCCCAGATACGCGCTCCACGGCCCCACCGCTTCACGATACTGGTAAGCCATCACTCTCGCGAGTTGATGCAGATGCGTGAGATCGTGGACCGCCCATGTTGCCAAAAGCTCTGATAGCGTAACCGGCCCCAACGCCGGATGCTTTCCGCGCCGAGCCAGGTCTGCCGATTGTAGATTCAGCGCTTGCAGTGCCGCTAAACTCTCGCTCCGCAGGCGAGCGAAATCATCCAGCAACTGCTCCAAAGATTTGCCTTCGCTCTCTTTCGTCTGCGCAAAGCGGTCAAAAGGATCAAATGCCCGCGTCTCACCACTCTCAAGGATGGTCCGCACCCGCGGCATCCAGTCAGTACGCTCCGCGAAATTCAGATGGCCCACGATATCGAACGCGCTCCATGTGTCTTTGCCTTCGTTGCTATGCGTCCAGATGTCAGGCAATCCGCGTAGCAGCGCGTTCAGTGTTGCTGGAGTACACGTCAGAAGTGTAATCGCTTCAGTCAGGCTGAATTTGTTTGTGGTTTGCATATGTAAGTAGATGCGTAACCCGGTTTTTTGGACTCAACAAGGAGAGCCTGTGCGCCGCCCTGTCATGGGCGGGGCAATGCGCTGCTTATTGGGAAATAACAATCACGCTATACGGTCCCAGCCCCACGTTTCCACTAGCCGGCATACCCTGATTCCCCGGTGCCGCAGCCGTGGTGTCATAGCCTACGTTCGTAAATTCCGCCGCATAGCCTTCGTAGTCACTGTTGAAGCGCAGGTACCATGTGCCCTCGCGGGGAAACCCGACATTGTAGCTGTCCCAGCGGCGGTTGCCAAGGTTGGCCACAACGACTACATCGTCACCCGGCCCGCCCTGTGCCCAGCGATGAAACGCAATCACGCCTTCAGGATTAACGTGAAAGATATTTACGTTATCGCCGCGCAATCCTCGCGTATTGTTGTCCTGGTTGCGACGCAGACGGATCAATCGCCGGTGCAGTTCCACCATTCCGGAAAAACTGTCAATCCGGCTCCAATCCAGCGCAAAATCCGAGCCGTCGTTCCATGGCTTCGATTCCAGAAATTCCTGTCCCATGAACAGCATGGGAATTCCCGGCGTGGTAAGCATAAGAGCGGCGCCAAGCGCGGTGCGCCGCAGCGCAAATACACTCCCTGGATTGTTGCCGTCAATCAGGCTGGGAATGCGCGCCTTGTGGGCGTCGTCGTGCGATTCCGTATAGTGCACTCGCTGAAAAGCGCCGGAGGAGTTATAAGACTTGCTGATCGCCTCAGCCACTTGCTGAGGATTGCGCTGGTTATCGTCGAACGCGAACATCGCGTTGCGCACGCGGCCTGAAAACCAGTTGTCCCACTGCGCGTCGAGGCCAATGCCGCCAAAAAGAGCGTCCCGGGTCAGCGTGTCATCATTCTGCAGATCTTCCGCGATTAAAATTTTCCACGGCGAACTTTTCCTTTTCTCCTCACCCAAATAGCGCAGCATGGTAAAGCCTTCAGGATTTGGTCCGGCGTCGTCATACCGGCGCTTCACGCGGCGTATGGAAACCGTGGAATCAAGCCGCAGGCCATCGGCGCGAATTTCCTCCAGGCATGTCATCGCGTGATCACGGATATACAAACGCACTTCGCCACGCCCGAAATCGGGCCGGTCACCCCATGAAGTATGACGACGGTCGTCTTCATAAAAATAAATGCCTTGCGTACCCGGAGGATACGAGCCGTCAAACTTGCCAAGGCATTCATCCAGTCCTTCCGGCCCGAAGTGGTTATAGACGACATCCAGAATCACGGCGATACCGCGCTGGTGTGCCGCCTTGATGAAGTTCTTCATCGCATTCAGCTCGCCGTAAGCATTGTCCACCGCGAACGGAAGTCCCGGGTTATATCCCATGGAAGTATCGGTATCGAAGTCGAACGCGGGCAGCACCTCAATGGCGTTGATGCCAAGATCTCGCAGGTAATCGAGCCGCCCGATTGCAGAAATAAAGTCAGATTTCTGATTGGGCTTATTGCGGCCAAATGTCCCGATGTGCAGCTCATAAATCACCAGCTCATTCCACGGCGGCATCTGGAAGTTGTCGCCCGACCAGTCAAAGTTCCGGTCCACCACGATGGAGTTCCCGCTGAACGAAACAGCATCTCGGGCGTACGGGTCATGTTTCCAGCGTGGGCTTTTCCAGTCCGCCGGCGCTGCATCATTGCGGATGCGAAATTTGTAATGCGAATCGTGCAGCGCTCCCGGCACAAAGGCCGACCAATAAGACGCGCCTTCGCCGGTTTCGGAATCGCGTTGCAAAGGGATTTCCTGCCAGTCGATTGGGGACGGATTGCCTGAGTGAAAAAAATTGCCGCCCAGCGTCACAGCCTGTGCATTCGGCGCCCATACGCGATACAGGCAGCCGCCATCCATAAGAATGGCGCCCATTCCCGGCTTGCTGCTGGGTGAGGTAAAAGCGGGTAACGCTGGTGCGGTTTTCGGAGCGGTTTCCGTGGGAGCTTCAGTCAGCAAGGCAGGCATTGGTGACCTCCATTTGGCTTTCGCTTTGGCTGGCGTTGAGGCTCGGGAGTCGATGAGCAGTAAAGAAAAGCTAATCGGATCAAGAGGGTGATCCGAAAACGCCGTCCAACTTCTGAACTCCAGTCAAGGCGCTATCACCGATTAAAGCACAGTGGCGGATGCGCCAACGAATATTCTCTGCATTAATTTATTCTCATAGGCATCATTGCGAATCATTGAGGAACTCCGTTGGGAAACAATTTCTGTAGAAATTCTTTGTCGCTGGCCATGGGCTTGAAGCGATCAACTTCCACTTCTTCCTTCCATTGCTTGTCGAAGTCTTTGGGATTGATCGTTCTGGCCTTGCCAAACTCATTCAGCGACGCCGCTTTATCGCCGGTGAAATAGTCCAGGAACGCCAGTGTCATGTGTCCGCCCGCACGATTGGGTGAATATTGGACAGCTTTCTCTGAAGCGGCGCGTGCCTTCTGCATATTGCCCGCATCCAGCGCTTTAAACGTCTGGTCGCCATAGTTGTACGCCAAATTCAAATCCAGCAGCCGCCGCAATTCCGTGAACGGATCAGGATTATCGTCAACGTTGATGTAAACGTAGCGATCATTATTAATGTTCCGTCCGCCCAGCTTCTTCACCACCAGCATTGAGGCGGACTGCCGTCCTCGCGCATCGCCACCCGCTGAGTCTCCGGCTTTGAGCGCGGCAAAAAGTTTTTCTGCCAGCTCACCCTGTGTCGCTTCAAAGGCTTTGCCCATCGCTTCCGGCACCTGCGCGCCTACCAATATATTGCCCTGTGCGGACCACGTTTTACCCTGCCGGTCGCCGGCCCACTTGGGCGCATTAGGACCTGTGTAAGCGGCAACATTTCCTTTCGCGTCGACGATTGCCACCTGCCGTCCATCTTTGCCTTCAAATTTGTCGTCAGCCAAAATCTTTTTCAGGACCTCCGGCGCAGTCAGCCCCTGCCGCAGTAGATCCAGCGCTTGCTGTCCATAGCCGACGTTGACATTGGCCTGGGTGGCCACTGCGCCCACCTCCGCCATGGCCCAAGGCACCACCGAGCCGACGGAAAAATATCTCGACGCCACCGCCACGCCCATCTCACCCGTTTGTGGATCGATAGCAACAATGGAAAATGTAGAAACCGTGGGTAACGCTGGCGCAGACGCACATGCGCTGGCTGCAAAAAATATGATCGATAGCAGAAGGTACTTTTTCATCAATTCTCTCCGGAAATGTATAAGTGCGAAGACCCCAGGCCCTTCATCTCTCACTCCTTAGCGGCCTTTGGCGCTCTTAGCGGTGAATCTACATAAATTTCAGGCCTGTACGCCCAGCACGTACGCCAGCACCACAATTGCCAGCACTCCGAATGACACCAGAGCATACTTGAAATCGTGCTCCCGTAAAAATTGCAGGCAGGCCACAACAATTCGCAGCACCGGCGTAGCCAGCAGAACCAACAGGCCTGCGGCGGCCACTTTCGCGCCCCACGGCACGGCCAATTGCAGCAGCAATCCCGCAACGATCAACGCGAAAGCCGTGTAGGCGCCGAACTTCAGCGTGAGAGACAGCACCCGATCAGCGGCAACATCCTGGCGGCTCATTGAAAGCCTCCCGTCAATAGCTTGTAAATCATCTGTGCGGCAAGCCAGCCGGCAATGCATACCAGAAGCATCAGGATATAAAACGCCCGGATTTTGGGAGAGATTCGCGCACCCAGCAGTGAACCGGCAAAAACGCCCGCCACCAACGGCGCCGCAATGTCCACTCTTACATCGCCTCGTCCCCAGTAAACATAAGCGCTCGTCGCCGCCGTAACGCCGATCATAAAATTACTCGTCGCCGCCGCCACCCGTAGCGGAACTTTCATGAACAGCAGCATCACCGGTACTTTGATCGGCCCGCCGCCGATTCCCAGCAGACCGGAAAATCCACCGGCAATCAACGAAGCCGCCAGTCCCGCTGGATAGTTTTGCGGCGTGTAGTCAGGAATAACTTCTTCTCTCTTGGCATGGCGTGAATCCCAGGCTTTCCTGATCATGGAGCCTGCGCTGTAAAGCAGAAAGCATGCAAACAGCACTGCCAGCGTCCGACGATTGATATGATGCGCCACCAGCGCTGCGATCAAAGCGCCCACGGTGGTCGCCAGTTCCAGCGTCATGCCCAGACGCACATCGGTAACATGCCGCTCCACGTACATGGATGAAGTCGCGGTGGAAGTGGCGATCACGCAAAGCAGTGTCACGCCGATGGCCTGGTGCATCGGCAATCCAAAATAGATGGCCAGCAGTGGCGTGACGATAATGCCGCCGCCCACTCCGGCCAGCGCGCCAAATCCGCCAGCGCAAAATCCGATCGCCACCAGCAGGAGCATTGCTGCCAGCGTCATTGAGTTCTATCTCGCAGCATCAAAATGTCATCACCTTCCGGCTCTTTCTCACTTTCCGCTCGCAAGACCGACCATACCGAGCCCAGCACCACCACGACCGCAAGCAACATCAGCAACGGAATGCGCTCGCCGTCAAGCAGTCCAAGCAGGATCGCAACCAGCGGAATAATCAGGCTGATCGTCGATAGTTGATACGGTTGCAGTTTTTTCAACAGCCAATAGTAAATAACAAACGCAGCCGCTGATCCAAAGATCGTGAGAAATGCCATGCCGATTACCGCCGTCGTCGTCCATCTGGCATGCCGATGCGCCTCCAGGCTCCATGTCCCCCAAAACAGCACGACCGATCCCAGCAATGACTGCAACCCAGTTGCGACGACAGAATCAACATTCCGCAGCCGTTGCTTTGCATAGATCACTGACCATGAAGTAAGCAGCATGGAGACCAGCACCGCCGCGCCTCCGATGATTACCATCCGGTTGCTGCTCGGGTTTTCATAAAAAAGGACAAGGATTCCGCCGAACGCCATTACCATGGCATATACCGCCCGGCGCGGGACTTTGCGATGCATCATCATCGGAGTGATCAGCGAAACCGCCAGCGGTGAGGCGGAAAACAAGACTGCGCTCATTGAAGAAGTTACATACTGCTCCGCCCAGAACAGTAGCGCGTACGGCACAGCCATGATGGTCAGCGTCAGTATAATGATCGCGTTCCACTCGCTGGCATCGGCGGGCCAGGGCCTTTTCTGCAACAATGCCATTCCCAGCAGCAGTGCTCCAGCAGCCAAAAAGCGCACGGCCACCGCTTCAAACGGAGGCACATCACGGACTACTACCCGAATCGCCAGCCATGTGCTGCCCCATATCAGGCAAAGAGTAATATAACCGGCCAGTTGTGCGCGGCTGAAAGTGGATCTCGACTGCATGGGCTCTGTCATCAGAAGAATCAGTCTAACTGATCATCAGACGGATCAATGCCATTGTGGGACGAAATGAAAAAGGCACGGCTAATCGTGCCTTCTGTTGATGCTGTGAAAGATTACTGCGAACTTGGCGCGTGGCTCGGCATTTGTGTAGTCGCCACGTTCTTCGGGGTCGAAAGATACCCGGTTATGGTGTTCTTATCCACGCTGTTCACCACTACTTCAAACAGTGCGCGATCACGGCCCGTATAAAACTGCAACGGCTCATTGATGGTGCGGTCTTTCTTTTCGATCTTCTTGTCTTCAGCCAGCACGTACAGCGTGAACTTGCTCTTCTTGGGATCTGTCTTCTTAAGCTGCAGACTCACGATCGAGAGATGCGTGGGAGTTTTGTCCTTTTGCAGCGTGAACTCAAAATAATCGCGGTCGCCACGATGCCTGAGCATTTCCAGCTCGTCATGTGAAGTGGCAATCAACTCGCTGTGCTTGTTCAGATCGCCAATGGCATGGTCCAGTTTTCCTTTGGTCACCGCCAGATCGTTCCGTGTATCGGTCACGTCCGCGCTTACTTTTACTACTTCACCTTTGACGCCGTTCACATCAGTGGTCACCGCGCCAATCTGCTGCTTGGTCGTCTCTTCATCGGCTTTCAGGCGCGTCTCGGTTTCATGCTCTTTAGCCTGGAGTTCCGTGGCCTTCCTGCTCAACTCTTTGTGATTCATTCCTGTGCGGTCCGCCAGAACGTTGAGTGAGGCCTTCATCTGCGCGTTGGATTCAGTCATCTTCTTGGTAAGTTCTGCCTGCGCTGCGGCCTGCTTTTTTTCCAGGTCATTGATCCGTCCCTGCGCCTGGACCATGAAGATCACCGTGCCGATCAAATACACCACTGCAACCACCATCAGGACATTGCGCACTACCGGGCTTCCGCTATCGTGCGGCACATCGGACATAGTTATCTCCAGTTGAAAAGCTTTGAGTTATGCCGATCATTGTTGAACGGAACTGCTGCTCTGTCAATGAAAAGCAAGCTCAAACGGCCACTGTACTCCGCGGAGCTGGCGCAAATCCGTGTGAACGCACACTTTACAGCGCGAGCGCCTGAATTTTGCATCTAATAAAGCGATGGCACTTCGCGAACTGTATCCCCAAATTATGGAACACGCCAGAGCTCTGTCTGCCAAGGCCCGGCCTGTCTTGAATCGACGTGTGGTTTCTCTGGCTCTGGTAGTCATAGGCATCGTCCTGCTTGGTTATGTTGCCGGACAATACTGGGGAATGTATCGCAGCCAGAAAAATCTTGAGGCCGAGTGGCAGCATCAAGCGGCTACGATCAGCGTTCCCGGAAAAGCCCCAATTTCACCTGATCAGATGCTCACGCGTATAGAGATTCCCAAAATCCAGATGGACGCAATCGTGGTGGAAGGCGCTTCCCGCAGAGATCTTTCTGAAGGTCCCGGCCATATGAAGCAGACTGCGCAGCCAGGAGAGACGGGAAATGCAGTGATCACCGCGCATCGTGACACTTTTTTCCGCCACATCTACGAACTTGGCAAAGGCGACCAGATAAAAGTGCGTCGCAGCGGCCGCACCTTTACCTATGAAGTGACGGGAAAACGCATCGTAATGCCGGAAGACGTCAGCGTAATCAAGCCCACAAATAACCCGCAGCTCACTCTGATCACATGCTATCCCACGTATTACATCGGGCCCGCGCCCAAGCGTCTAGTGGTCTTTTCCAAATTGGTCGATAGTGACGGCCAGCCGGTAAATCAAGCTGCACAAGTTCCCTCCAATAACCAATAGCAAGCTCCTTATTACAATGGCAATGTGAAGTCCTGGGACGTCATCATCGCCGGCGCCGGCATTATCGGCGTTTCACTCGCATTGGAACTTCGCGTACGCGGCGCAACCGTGCTGGTGCTCGATCGCGCAGAACCCAGCTCTGAAGCATCTTCGGCAGCCGCCGGCATGCTGGCCGCCGCAGATCCTGAAACGCCTAAATTATTGCGTCTGCTGGTCCTGGAAAGCGCAAAGCTGTTCCCTGCATTCGTACAAAAGCTGGAATCTGCCGCGAACATGCAGGTAGATTTCCGGCGGATCGGCACAATCGCGCTTCTGGAAGAAGATGCACCGCCGGGCGAATATCGCAGCCTTTCCGGTGTGGAGCTTCAACGCCTGGAGCCTTCGATCCGCAGCTCTGGACATTCCGCGTTCTTCGTCCAGGAAGATAGCGTCGATCCTCTCTTGCTCACGCGCGCTGCGCTAGCTGCGGCCCAGAATTGCGGAATAGAAATTCGCGGGCATACACCGGTCACAGATATACGAGCGTATGACAATGCGGTTGAAGTCGTGACCGAAGTGGATACTTTTTCCGCAGCCTACGCTGTCGATTGCCGCGGAGCGTGGTCAGGTGCGCCCGTTCGGCCGCGCAAAGGCCAGATGCTTTATGTCCACCCGCAAACTAGTGTGTTGCAGCACGTCTTGCGCGCGCCAGAGGTTTACATTGTCCCTCGCAGCTCGGGAAAAATCCTTATCGGCGCAACCGTGGAAGATGTGGGTTTTGACAAGTCTGTAGATCCATCCGCGATTCACCAACTATTGAACGCCGCTGCGAAATACCTGCCCGAACTCGCATCCGCCCCAATCACCCATAGCTGGGCCGGACTGCGTCCTGGCACGCCTGACGATTTGCCCATCATCGGCCCAACCCATATACCGCACGTGTTTGTCGCGACCGGACACTTTCGCAACGGCATCCTCCTGGCCCCCATTACGGCACAAATCATGGCTGATCTGGTTCAAAGTCGGGTTCCCTCTCTGGATATCCGGGCCTTCTCGCCGGACCGCTTTCGTAACATACGAAAGTAAGGCCGCACCTGCGAACTGCATTTTAACCGTGCTTGTTCTGTGCAAGAATAGCTTTGTGGACCTTGAGTATCTGCTCATACAACTTCTGCTCAAATTGGGCGTAGCCACGGCTGTTGCCAGCGCGCTGGGCCGCTCCCATGAGTTCAAGAAGCTGCTGTTTGCCCGCCGACGGTCCCGCGAACGCAACATCCTCTTTGTCCTCTTTACCTGCATTCCCTTCGCGCTTGGCGTATATTTCCGCTTTCGCGTAAAAAACTTCCAGTGCGCCGATCTGGGATTTGAAGCTGCAATCCTTGTTGGCGTATTAGGTGGACGCGTTGCCGGAACTCTGGGCGGCTCCATTATGGCGATTCCCGCGCTCCTTCACGGTGAATGGCTCACACTGCCGGTAAACGCCGGCGCAGGAATGCTGGCAGGATCTTTGCGCCACTTCTGCCGCAATGAAGAAGAGATTTGGACCTTTTCTCCTTTCATCGATCTCAGCGTGTACCGATGGGTAAAACGCAATCTGCGCCGTCCGCGTATTGACTGGCAGACCGCATTTTTTCTGATGATCATTGCTCTTCAGGCCGCGCGCCTGGAACTGCATTACGCGTTGCCAAAAGAGATTTGGGCCCTTGCGATCAACACTCCGGTGGCCCTGCTGGCGGTCTTTGCCGCCACGGTGGCAACTATCGCCATTCCAATTAAGATCTGGAACCTCACCCGCATTGAGATGAAGCTGGAAGAGCAGGAGCGCCTGCTGCTTGAGGCCCGGCTTGATGCGCTGCAAAGCCAGATCAATCCGCATTTTCTGTTCAACACGCTAAACTCGGTTTCTTCCCTCGTGCGCTTTGATCCTGACCGTGCTCGCGAACTGATTTTGAAGCTATCTAAAATCCTGCGCCGCCTGCTGGGCAAGCATGATGAATTTGTACAGCTGCGCGATGAGATTGAATTTGTCGATGACTATCTCGATATTGAAGTAGTGCGCTTTGGCCGCGACAAGCTTCGCGTCTATAAGCACCTTGATCCTGAAACGCTGGACATCGTGATCCCGGCAATTCTTTTGCAGCCGCTGGTGGAAAACTGCATCAAGCATGGCCTGGCTCCCAAGGTCGATGGCGGAAGTATTACGATCCGCAGCCGCATTCAGGATGGAAAACTGATGATCCAGGTAGAAGATGACGGAGTGGGTATGAGCGCACCACCGGCGGTCGCCGCGCAACAGATGGGCTCAGGCCGTGGCATCGGCATGGTAAACGTGGCGGAACGCCTGCATGTCTTGTTTGGCGACGAAGGCAAGCTCACGGTGCAAAGCCGTGACGGCCACGGCACGCTTGTCATGCTGGAAATGCCTGTGCTCGATACAGAGCAACCTGCTCCCGGCGCTGCCGCCGCAATCTACGCTGCGCGTTCCAACACGCGCTCATAGAATTTTTCGTATTCAGGAATGATCTTCGTCGAACAGAATCTTGTTTGCGCTTCCCATCGTGCCACTTTTCCCATCTCGCGCAAGCGCTTTTCGTTGGAAAGAATGTCAATCGCATAGCGCGACATTGTTTCTACATCGCCCACCTCGGCAAGGTAGCCGCTACGTTCATGGTCCACGACTTCTGCAACGCCACCCACGGCGGTCGCCACGGCCGGAACTTCGCACGCCATGCCCTCCAGCGCAGACAATCCAAAAGATTCCATCTCGCTGGGCACCAGCATCAGGTCGGCGATGGAGAGCTTTTCATAAACGCGATCAACCTTGCCCAGAAATTCCACGCGATTGCGCAACCCTTTCTGGTTCACCAGCCACTCCGCGCGTGATCGTTCAGGCCCATCGCCCATCAGCAGCAGCCGTGACGGAACTTTTTTCTGCACGCGGTCAAAGATTTCAATTACGTCGCCCAGACGCTTGACAGGACGGAAGTTTGATACGTGAACCAGAATTCGTTCATCTTTCCCGGCATACTCAGCCCGATTTTCCGACGCTTTCGGGTCACGCATGTAGGTGTCACAATTCACAAAGTTGTAAATCACTTCAATCGGATTCTTGATCTCGAATTCCGCGACCGTGCGCTGCTTCAGGTAATTTGAGATGGCCGTCACACCATCGCTCTGCTCAATCGAGTAACGCGTTACCGGCAGATACGAGCGGTCCGCGCCAACAATCGTAATGTCCGTGCCATGCAGGGTGGTCACAAAAGGCAGCTTGCGCGCCTTACCGTTGGGCTGCGCAGCCAGCATCTGCCGTGCCAGCAATGCGCTGACCGAATGCGGGATCGCATAGTGTACGTGCAGAATGTCCAGATTGTAGATTTCCGCTACTTCCGCCATTCGGGTCGCCAGAGCCAGATCATATGGCGGATACTCAAATAATGGATACTGCGATACTGTGACTTCATGAAAGAAGATGCGGGGCTGCTTGGTGTTCAGCCGGATGGGTTGCTGGTAAGCGATGAAATGCACTTCATGCCCGCGCTGCGCCAGCTCAATTCCGAGTTCCGTACCCACAACTCCGCTACCGCCGTACGTGGGATAACAAGTGATTCCGATTTTCATCCGATTAAGTCGTCCATGAGTTGATTCAACTGAAGATAACAGGATTCACAAATGTTCGCGGCAGGTACACTTATTTGACGACGGAAGCGGGCAACCGTTTACGCCTTCGGGAGTACCTATCTGAAATATCCCTGTGATTCATCCACACATTCCGAAATGGGTGCGACGCCATCGGCCCATGTCGCGCGACCTGGATGGATCCTGGCCGCCACAATTCTCGGCTCCAGTCTGGCCTTCATCGATGGAACGGTGGTGAACGTCGCTTTGCCTAGCATTCAGCACGCGCTAAATGCCACGGTTGCAGACGCGCAATGGGTGGTGGAATCGTACGCACTTCTTCTAGCCGCGCTCATTTTGTTGGGCGGCGCTGCGGGCGACTTCTACGGACGCCGCCTCATATTCATCATTGGCGTGTTTCTCTTTGCCGCCGCATCCGCTTGGTGCGGCTTCGCCCCTGACATTCGGCACCTGGTCGTGGCCCGTGCGTTACAGGGAGTGGGCGGGGCCATGCTTGTGCCGGGAAGCCTGGCAATCATCAGCGCTGCATTTCCGACAGCTGAGCGCGGCAAGGCAATTGGTGCATGGTCAGGGTTTACAGGCATCACCGCCGCCATTGGACCCGTACTGGGAGGATGGCTCGTCCAGCATTTTTCCTGGCGCTGGGTCTTCTTCATTAATCTCCCCATTGCCGCGACTGTCATCGTAATCTCTTTGTTGTTTGTTCCCGAAAGTTGCGGCGAAGGTGGCAAGCGCAAGCTCGACGTTCCAGGAGCATTCCTGATTACTGTTGGCCTCGGCCTTGCTCGTCTTCGGCATGATTGAAGCCCCGGGGCTTGGCTGGACGACTCCTGAGACATGGGGAGCTGCCGCTGCCGGTGTCGTCGCGATCGGTCTTTTCCTCTGGCGCGAGGCCAAGACGGATTCTCCGTTGCTTCCTCTACAGCTTTTTCATTCAAAGAATTTTAGCGGCGCAAATTTGCTCACCTTACTGCTATATGCTGCGTTGGGTGCGTTACTCTTTTTCCTTCCCTACAACTTGATCCAGGTACAGGACTTTACGCCAACGCAAGCCGGTGCCGCTAATCTACCGCTGATTTTGATTTTGTTCTTTCTTTCACGATGGGCGGGCGGACTGGTTGCGCACTATGGCGCAAGACTTCCGCTCGTGATCGGGCCCATTATTGCCGCGTGCGGATTTCTTTTATTCGCCAGGCCGGGCATTGGCGAGAGTTATTGGACCACGTATTTTCCCGCGATGGTCGTCCTTGGTCTGGGAATGAGCGGCGTTGTAGCGCCTCTCACAACCACCGTAATGGGTTCGGTCAATGAACGCCAAGCCGGCGTGGCTTCCGGCGTGAACAACGCGGTTTCTCGCGTCGCATCGCTTTTATCGATCGCCGTTCTCGGCATGGTGGCATTTCATGTTTTCAACCAGCAACTTGCGGACAAGCTCGATGCCTCGAAGCTGCCCGCTCCTATAAAACAAGCCGTGCTGGAACAACGGAACCGCCTAACACAGATCGAGTCGCCGAAGGGACTGGATATTGATCAAGAGCAAGTGCTGAAAAAATGGATTGATGAATCGTTCCTGTCAGGCTTTCGGTGGGTCATGTGCATTTCAGCCGGATTGGCTATACTCAGCGCTTTCAGCGCCTGGAGCATGATTGAAAGTAATCCATCAAAACCCGCGAAAAACCTGTGAACTGCTTCAGAAAGACTGGCTGGCGAGAAAATCCATCACGGCTTTACGTGAAGCCTCTGGCTGGTCGGTGGTAAAGATGTGGCTAGCATGGGGCAGCTTTACCAATTGCGCTCCATTGATCCGCGCGGCAATCAGTTCGGCGTTGCCTGCTGGAACAAGTTGGTCCGTCTCGCCATGAATGACAAGGGTTGGCGCCGCAATCTTGTGTAATCGGCTGTACGCTTCCCATTCGTAGATACCCTGCAACTGCGCCTTGTAAGCTTCTGGTTTGGGGAACCACTGCCGGCGAATTGCCAGGTCTTCTTCAATTCGCTCCAGCGGCGTGGACGAGTCATAAACATAAGGCCGCATGGCGCGAGCATGTTCTTCTGGCCCCAAACCGATCCCCATCAGAATCTCCGTGACGCGCTTCTCTGCGCGCACGGCATTGGGGCCGCCCGGTGCGGTGCATCCCAGAATCAGGGATCGCACGCGCGCAGGGTATTGCAGCGCGAACTCCTGCGCAATCATGCCGCCCATTGACAAGCCAAATACATGTGCGCGTTCCACTCCTGCAGCGTCCAGCGCAGCCGCGGCGTCGGAAGCCATCAGGGCGATTGAATAAGGTCCTGCAGGCGCGTCACTCTGGCCACTTCCACGATTATCCAATGCGATAGTGCGATATCGCTCCTTCAACGTCGGACGCGTGCGATGCCAGAGGTAAGAAGGATAGCCAAGTCCCATAATGAGCAAAATGGGATCTCCGCTTCCCTGTTCGTCCCAGTAAATCCGCGCCCCCTGATTTTGAAGAAACGCCATCCCGACTCCTGTTACACCAGATCAAACGTCAACTCGCCCAACTTTTCCAGGCTGCACGCGATTTTGTCTCCGGGCTTCAACCAGACCTGCTGGTCTTTCGGCTTGCCCTGGATCACGCCCTCAGGCGTTCCAGTAAAAATAATGTCACCCGGGCGCAGCGTGATGTAGCGCGAGATGTAGCTCACCATCTGCTTGCTGTTGAAGATGAAATCAGTGGTGTTCGATGACTGCCGCGTTTCGCCGTTGACGCGCGTTTCCAGTTTCAGATTGTCGGGATTGATCTGGTCCGCCGTGACCATGTACGGACCAAGCGGCGCAAACTGGTCGGGCGTCTTACCGATCATCCACTGGCCGCCAGTTTCAAGTTGCAGGTCGCGCGCGGTGAAATCATTGCCCGTGCAGTATCCGGCCACGTAGGAAAGCGCGTCGGCTTCGCTGACGCTCTTCGCCTCCTTGCCGATGACCATCACCAGCTCAACTTCATAATCGAACTTCTTGGCATATTCCACCGGCAGCTTGACCGTGCCCTTGTGATGATTCAGCGCGACGTTGAACTTGTTGAAGAGCACTGGCGCTTTGGGAATCGGCGAGCCGATCTCCTGCGCGTGCTTGCGGTAGTTCAGGCCGACGCACACAATCTTTTCCGGATGCGTCACCACAGGTCCGTACTCAATGCCATCCTCTTTAACAAACGCCGAATGCGCAGCGCTGGATTTCACGGCAGCATCCACCAGCGAGTTCAGGCTGGGGCCGTCTTCATGCTGGAGCAGATCGTCCATGTTTGTCGGCGCATGCATCTTCAGCAATTTCGCGGCTTCCGGCACTATCAGGATGCCTTTGTCGGTCTTGACCGCTAACTCATACGCTCCGTTGCGGCGAAGGTTCAAAACAGTGAGGCCATGCGCCATGCCGCGCTTACGTCCTTCATCCGCGCCAGCATGCGCCATGGTGAATCCTCCTGTGGCGGCCACGGCCGCAATTGCACCCGCTCCCTGCAAGACTTTTCTGCGCTCCATAGTTCAACGCTCCCTTCAGGGTGGGAATAATAATACAGGTCACTTCTTCGGCGCGAGCATCTGTTTCAGGCAGGCATTCATATGCGTCCGTAACCGCTCCGGTTACGCATCGCTTCTTTAGAATGAGCAGAACGGGGATTCTATCCGCAGGACTGGAGTTCTCAGTCAGGCCAGCGGCAGGTTACGACTTTGGTCTCGGTATAGAAATTCACGCCGTCTTTCCCCAGCGCGTGAAGGTCGCCAAAGAATGAGCTCTTCCATCCTGAGAACGGGAAAAATGCCACCGGCGCAGGCACGCCCACGTTGATTCCGACCATTCCTGCTGTAACATTCTGGGTAAACTGCCGCGCCGCGCCACCAGAGCGTGTAAACACGGAAGCAGCATTACCATACTCGGATTGGCTCACAACGTCGATTGCTTCTTTCAGGTCTTTCACGCGGATCACCGAAAGCACTGGGCCGAAAATCTCTTCTTTAGCTACGCGCGACTCGGGATTCACTTTGTCCAGAATCGTTGGTCCAACAAAATAGCCTTTGCCGTTGGCGACGGGATCTTTGCGGCCATCGCGCGCCAGCACCGCACCTTCTTTTTCTCCCAGTTCGATGTAACTGAGAATGCGCTTCTTCGATTCGTCGGTAATCACCGGCCCCATGCCGGTCTTCACGTCACAACCATTGCCCACGGTTAGGTTGTCGGCGGCGCGCACCAGCTCTTTTACCAGTGGATCGCCGATCTCACCCACAGCGACGACAACACTCGTCGCCAGGCAGCGCTCGCCGGCGCAGCCAAAGCCTGAGCCCATTACCGCCGCTACGGTGGATTTCATATCCGCATCCGGCAGCACAACGGAATGGTTCTTGGCTCCGCCCAGCGCCTGAACGCGCTTGCCATTGTTGGCAGCGGTTTCATAAATGTACTTGGCAACCGCGCTGGAACCGACGAACGACACGGCCCTTACGCGTGAATCGGTGAGCAGCTGGTCAACCGTACTTTTTGCGCCATGCACAAGATTCAACACACCGGGCGGCATTCCAGCTTTATGCGCCAACTCAACCATTCGCGCGGCCGTGCGCGGGACCTTGTCTGATGGCTTCAGGATAAAAGTGTTGCCGCAGGCAATGGCCAGCGGAAACATCCACAGTGGAACCATCATGGGAAAATTGAACGGCGTAATGCCCACGCACACGCCAACTGGATATCGAGTGGACCAGCTATCGACGGAAGTTCCGACGCGATCCACTGTATCGCCCATCATTAGAGTCGGCGCGCCGCAGGCAAATTCAATGCATTCGATTCCGCGATCAAACGATCCCTGCGCTTCTTCACGCGTCTTGCCGTTTTCTTCCGTGATCAGGCCGACCAGCTCCTGCGCATTCGCCTCCAGCAGTTCACGGAACTTAAACAACACCTTGCAGCGCTGCACCACAGGGGTCTTGCTCCAGGCTGGAAATGCCTTATGGGCCGCGTCAATGGCGGCAGAAATTTCTTCAGGCGTACAGCGCGGAATCTCGGCCACAGCTTCACCCGTGGCGGGATTATGCTGGATATCTTTTGGGCCAGTCGAAATCACGGCCTTTCCGTTGATGTAGAGCGGGCAGGATTTCAGTTCGGCAGCGGTTGCGCTTGGCGTCATTAAGGGACCTCTCTGGATGTTCTCAATTTTATACCGCAGCGGCCATCCATAAGTGATGAGGAAAGCCCAACAGCTACTTACCAACCCCAAAGCAAATTCCTGACTCCTATTCATGATGAAGAAGGTTGCTTTCGTGCTCTTGGTAGGCTGCGCGATTTCGGTCGGCATCGGCAGTGGCCAAGAAAATCCGAATAATTCGCAGGACCGTGGCGCTGTGAAAGTGCAGATGCACAATGTGATGTACCACTTCACCGACCAGATAGCAGTACATCTGATCGATGTAGGCGGCAACCTGGTGCCCACGTCGGCTTCCCATATACCTATTTTTGACGACAAGAACTCTTTCAAGTTGCAGATCACCGCGGCTGAAATGACGATGGACCCGCAATCGCTCGCCAACGTCCTGAACTCCCACGTCTTCTCCGCGAAAGATGCGCCCTTAAAAGATATTTCTATCACCATCGACAATGGCCGGCTGAAAGTGAAAGGCAAGCTGCATAAAAAAGGCGATATCGGATTTGAGACCGAAGGCCAGCTCAGCGCCACATCAGATGGCAAGATCCGGCTGCACTCAGAAAAAATCAAGGCGCTGCATTTGCCGGTGAAGGGCATGATGGACTTGTTCGGAATCGACATTGCCGACCTGATCAAGAATGGCAAGGTGCGCGGTGTGCAGGCGGAAAAGGATGACCTGATTCTTGATCCCGGAGAGATTCTTCCTCCGCCAAGGATTTCCGGCAAGATCACGGACATTCATCTGGAAGGCAACAACATCGTTCAAATTTTTGGCGAACCCAAGAAATATCCATGGGCAAAGGTCGCGGCACAGAACTACATGGCCTATCGCGGCAACAAGCTGCAATTTGGAAAGCTGCTGATGTCCGACACCGATCTTCTATTAATTGATCCTGCGCCCAAAGACCCATTCGACTTTTATCTTGACCGCTATAAAGACCAGCTCGTGGCCGGATACAGCAAGACCACACCAACTTTTGGCCTGAATGTTTATATGGTGGATTTCAATAAGCTCAAGAAAGCTTCTGCGCCGAATAAAAAGGCCACGCCTCGGCGATGAAATCCAAGATGCAAATGCGGCCAGCATTCGCCGCGTCAGGGTGACTAGAACATTCCGCCGGTGTTGACCGTCAGCGCGCTCAGGGCGAGTTCCAGTTTCGTAATCGCTTCGTTCAATTCCGGATGAATTGCGCCGAACTTCTCATTCAGTGTCTTGAGAAGCTGATGAGCGCCCGTGATGTGCTGTATCGGTTCTAAAAGAGGCTGTTTGCCAGTTGCCGGTTCCCCGCTTTTTGGTCCATCGCTTTTCGGTTCCATTGCAAGTACCTCCTTAGCCAACGAGCCTTGCCGGACAGATATGGATGTTACATTCATTATCCTACGCGCCTTGACCCATACACTCGATCAAATTCCCGCGGCATTTATGGTTTGCCGCTCGTTACCTCAGAGACATATCCTTTCCAGATGTGGATCGTCGCATAACTGCGATATGGGCTCCAGCGGCTGAAAGCCTGCTCCAGCGCGGCATGCGCGATCATGGCTTTATCTTTGCTCAAAGTTTTGCCGTTGCTCAAAGCTTTCCGCAAGATCAGGTCGCCTTCAGGCCAATGATCGTGGCTGGCGGCGGTTCGCATCAGAATGTAACCAACGGTCCACTTTCCTATTCCTTTCAGCGCCAGCAGACGGTCTTTAATATTGGCCTGTTCGAGGCATTGTTCGCCGTGTTCTGCAAAGAACGCAGCCAGCGTTTTCACCGTTTCCATTCGACTGCCGGGAACTCCCAGACCGCTTAGGTCAGCTTGCGCTATCTGTTCTGCGGTGGGAAAAAGCCACGATGATTCATTCAAACGCGTTCCTGCAGCGCGCACCAGACGCCCCATCAGCGTAGTTGCGGCAGGCACGGAAACCTGCTGGCCCAGAATGGCTCGCATGGAGATTTCCAACGCAGACCATCCCCCAGGCAATCGCAATCCGGCCTGCCGTTTCACGAAGCCGCCGAGCCATGAGTCGCGACGAAGGAACGCTTCGATTGGTACGGTGCTCACATCTGGTTTGAATATCTGTTTCGCGCGGCTCTCGACCAAACTCCGCGTTTCGGCTTTGCCGGAATAGTCAATTTGCAACGTCGCAGATGCCGGGTGGTACGTCACGGAAAACGTCTGCGCCGCGATCCCGTCAGTGACCGTCCGCGTGTAGACACAGTCGGTAACGACTTCCACGCCGGGAGTCGCGCGCAATCGCAGGAAAGAAAGCAAAGACTCCCAGTCAAAGGGCTGCTGAACGGGAAGCGTGAACTTGGAGTGAATTTCCTTTTCCGTCGGTCGAGTCGCCAGATGTGCCACACGGGTACCGGTTATGCTCTTCCGCGCATCTTGGCCCACCACCAGCGCACGCCCACCAGCAGAAAACGCCAATCCTGGAAGAATTCCGGCGGCTTATGCTCAAAGGCGTGGCCGATGAATTGCAAAAGCCAGCCAAAGATGAAGAGTCCGGCGGCAAGCATCCAGAGCGGATGATAGAAAATAGCTGCCACAGCAAGCGCCAGCGAGAGCACAATCAGTGGAATACCAAGGCTATGGCAAAGCCTATTGACCGGATGAGTATGGCTGCTCGCGTATTGCGCGATCCATTGTTCGCTGGTGCGTCCGCCTAACATGCGCGGATTATAACCCATGCCGCTTATTACTGCGGTGTCAACAAAAACACCCGTGTTGGCCCCGCGTGAACGTGACTATCCGCCGTAACTTCCTGATGCTGGCTGACGTTCGGGTTTTTCAAGCCAAACGCGACGATTTCGCCTTTATCGTTAATGGAAAAAGCGCCTATTAGAACCACGTCGCCAGGAAGGTTGGCAACTTTTGTGTTCAGGTCAACCAGACCAGCCTGGCTGGTCCAGAGAAATGCCCGCGTACCCAGAGATGTGGCTTGTTCTCCCACCACCTGGCCGGCATTGTTGATGGCGAAAGCTTCACTATAAGTCCCGTCGCCGGTCAACGGCTGCATTCCTCCGGCGCTGGTCCAGGCGAAGGCGCGAATACCTCCGCTTCCCTGCGAAGCACCCACCACCATCCCACTATCATTGATGTGATCGGCGCGGCTGCTGGTATCGCCTGCAAGCGTACCCAGGTCTTGCATGGCGCCTTTTTGCCACAGAAAAGCATGCGGGCCAGAACTGGTGTCAGACACTCCAACAACCGCGCCCGAATTATTGATGCCGTGCGCCTCACTCGTCGCGCCGCCAAGCGTGCCCAGATCTTGAATGCTGCCGCCAGACCATAGAGCTGCATGGTCCCCGGAACTGCCCACAATTTGTCCCTGATTGTTGATGGCTAGCGCTGAACTCGCGTTTGCGCCCGGCAAAGTTCCAAGATCGGTAAGACCCTGGGCCGGCGTCCAGGAAAATGCGTGCATAGTGGTTGCCGTGTTCGAAGTGCCCACAACAACGCCGGAGTTATTGATGGCATAAGCAGCGCTGTAATCCCCTCCGGAAAGTGTGCCCAGATCGCGAATGCCGCCCTGCTTCTGCCAGAAAAATGCGTGCGTATCTGCGCCGTGCGGATGCCCAGAAGCGCCAGCGGCCTGACCTGACTCATTCACACCGTGTATACGGGCGCTACCGGCGTGAAGAGTGCCCAGATCGGTAGCGGTATAGGTTTGTGCTGCCGCGCTGGGCGCCAGCCAGGAAGCCAGAAAAGAAACGATGACGGCGATCATGAGCGATTTGGTATTTAAGCCGTTCTTCATTGCGTCTCTCCTAGAATCCGGTAAACGTGAGCGACGTGGTTGCGCCGCTGGAAATGGTTGTGGTCTTGGTCTGCGTGGCAAAGCCGCTCTTGGCAACCGTAACGGTGTATGTGCCCGTTGGAATCCAGTTGGTGGTAAATAAGCCAGTAGAACTGCTAGATCCAGAGACAGTCGTTGCAATAACGCCTCCTTTGATCGTGACAGTAGCGCCGCTGACGACTGCTCCGCCGGAAGTGACAACTTTCACGGAAATTTTTCCGCCAGTCGCAATCGGAACATTGAGAGTGCTGGTGCCTCCTCCCACCACATTCACACCGAGGGTATGAGACAGATAACCTGTTTTCACGGCCGTGATGTTCTGGGTTCCGGCCGTGACGTTTGTTAGCGTGTATATGCCGCTGGTGTTGGTGGTGGTAGATCCGCCACTCCAGCTTACTGTTGCTCCTGTGACAATCGCTCCGCTGGATGCGTTGGTAATTTTACCTGTGACTGTTCCGCCCGCGGCCGCTGCTGGCAGCGTGAAGTTTGCCGTGCTGGTATTTCCGCCGCTCACCGTGACGCTCTGCGTCACACTTTGGAAACCGCTGGCTGAGGCGACCAACTGTACTGTCCCAACCGGAATGCCGGTTAAACTGTAATTTCCATTTGCGTCAGTGGTAGCAGTGCCGCCGCCAAAACCAACAGAAGCGCCCACAATTGCTCCGCCCGACGTGTTTTTTACGCTTCCGGTGATTGATCCGCTGCCGGAAACCAGAGTGATGGCCGGAGCAGCTGTTGTAGTAGCAGCAACAACGGTCACCGTCGTGGAACCTGATTGAAATCCCGTAAGAGAAGCGTTAATTGTAGTTTGCCCCGCCGGCAGATTGTTGAGTGCGTAGCTTCCGTCAGCTGCGCTGGTCGTGGTTAGCCCTCCAGCGGTGACTACAGCCCCGGAAAGCCCTGAGCCGCTACTATTCACTACTGACCCTGTCACATTGCCAGGACTCACGGGTTGGATTTGTAATGTTGCTGCTTGCGTGGTTTGACCTGCCGTGACCGTAACGCTTTCTGAGGCATTCTGATATCCGGCAAGTGCGGCCGTAATCGTTGCTGTTCCACCCGCAACCTGCAAAGTGTAGCCACCGTCAGAGCCCGTGATAGCGCCGTTGCCGCCAGAAGAAACGGAAGCTCCAGAAATCGGCGCGCCTGCTGCATTCGTGACTTTGCCGGTCACGGTCCCGACTGACGCAGCCGTTGTAGACATCTGAATGATGCTGCCGACGGATGGCACTCCCGAGCCGTTCAGGATAAACAGCATGTAGTATCCGGGCGGCGCAATGTTTGCATTTGCCGGCATGGTTACGTTGAGCCCTGTGCTGGTCGTGGTAAAGCTCAAAGACTGGAAGCTCTGGCTCATGCTGTTGGTATGTGTAACGGAAGCCTCGCGTAATAGAGTCACTTTGGTGATTGACGCTGCGTCTGGGGTGCCGACAAATACCGTCTGTCCATAACCCGCGCTGTTCGGGGCCGAAGCGATGCTGGGCCGCGCACCGGCAAAAAGATAAGGCGGCGAATATAGTTGGGCATTTGGTCCCCCTACGTTGCCGCCCGCAGAGAGCACGCGTCCATCGGCCAGCAGAAGCGCCGTGGAGTGGTAACCGCGGTAGACAGCTATGCTGGCCATCACGGTAAATTGTCCTGTGGCTGGGTCCCACATTTCTGTGGGCAGAACCGGCGAGCTAGAGGTATCAAAACCGCCTGCGCTGCTTCCGCCCACGATGAACACTTTTCCATCCGGCAGGATCACTGCATTGTGCTGCCGCCGCGGAAAATGCATGCTGCCACTAAATTTCCAGACAGGCGTAGTCGCATTCAGGTCGATTATTTCTGATGTCGCTGTTGGAGGATCTGACCCGCCTATCATGGCAACTTTACCAGGAGCATACAGCACAGCCGGACCGTAATCGCGCGAACGGGTGAAGTTCATTACGGCAACGTTCGACCATGAGCCTGTCCCGGATGTGTTCAGGTAGCGGCTTTGCCGGGCGGGTCCAGCATCAAAAACCTTTCCATTTGGCGCTACCAGCATGTTGGGATAGAGCGGCATAGAAAGTTGTGCCGTCGTGAGGTTGCGCCAGGTCTTGGTGGAGAATTGGAAAACCTGAGGCAGTGCGTCAACATTGGTATTGGCGTTGATATCGCCGGAAACCACCAGAACATCGCCGTTTGGCAACGTCGTTGTTGTGGGATACCAGCGGCCAGTATTCATGTCCGGCAACGAAGTAAATCTGTTCGTCGCTGAATCAAAGATCACCGCGTGCGCATATCCTGTGTAGTCGGCAATGTGCCCTCCGGCAATAAACACGCGTCCATCGGCGAGTGTGGTATGGCCAGCGCAGAAAAGCCTGTAAGAAGAGGCCGCAGTACCGGTGAACGTGTTACTGACTGGGTCCCAGATGTTCGGGTGCAGCGACTCATCATAATAGGAAACAAAAAATACGCGACCGTCCGGCAGCAAAGTTGCGTGAACGGCTCGGGTGGGCCAGTTGGTAACCGCAGACCATTGGCCTTGCGTGGAAGCTTGGGCGTTACTGCGTACAGCTACTGCTACAACGATAACAAGTAGTATGACGAAGGCGGACGCCCCTCTGCGAGCAAGGGAGCATACGTTAGGCACAATGTACAATCAGATTCGGCAACATGCAGCGGGGTTGCGCGATTTACCCGCATAATCACTGGGTATTTTGACAGTAGACCCTTGGCCGCCATGATCCGACTTTCTGCTGAGCTAGACCTACAACTTATCGCCTACTTTCTTGCTGGCGCCCTCCAACCGCTCATGGAACTTTGAGGCCAGCCGTTCGGCAGCTTCCACCAGGTTGTTCTCTTTACCCTTTTCCTTCATGGCGAACTTCACACTCTCAGTGGCGGCCCACAGCGGCCGCTTATTTCTAGAGTCAAAAACTGTCATTTTGATATCGGTCGGTGAGATGTCTTTTCGCGTCGAGCTGGATTTTTCTTCCTTTCCAGTCTCGGGTGAAACCTTAGACGAACTAGAGACCTGTACGCCCGAATCTCCTGCCGAGGCGATCTCTATGATCAGGTCGGCCTTATCCGGTGCCTCGACGAAAGTGAATCTGCCCCAACCCTCCATGGTGGACCTAATCACATCCACTGGGATCCGGCTGCCGTGCGTCCGTGTGATAAAGATGGTTTTGGCAGCCGCCAACCGCATTGTGGGGGTTTCAATTAGCGGCTTCTTCTCCGGCGGCTGTTGAGCGCTAGCAGAGAACGCAATTGTAAACATGAAAAGCAAACCTGTCAGGAAAACCAGCAATTTACGCATCTCTATCTCCAAAGCTCGGATCTAATAGCTGTCAATCGTCAGCATGGACCGGCGCTGTCGGCTTAACTACGCAACTGCATCTCAGATTACAATATCTTTAGATTATGGCTGATCGTCTTTATTTAAGTATCTGGTTTCCCAGCTTTCAACAGCAGGAAATGCTGCCCCGTCTGCTCTCCGTGTTGAAGCAGTTCCCTTTCTCCGCCGAACGTCCTGGCATCGGCCATCTCGATATCCGCAGCATCTCCTGGGACCAGCCCATCATCTTCCAGCAGACATTTGATCACCGGGCCGCTCCCGAACAGAGTCTTGCCCTGGCCAGTGAATTTCTTCATGAAGATAACGCTTATGAATTGGACGTACTCTGGGACCTTTGGGTACCGACGAAAGAGGGCGATCTGGATGAAACTTGGGTTTTGCGACCGCAAACAGTAAAGTTCATCGCCTTTGGCACGCAGTTTGAAGAAGGCACGTTTCAGGAAAATGGCCACATTCAGGTCGACTTCGGCCTGGACGCGCCGTTTCTCTTTGAAGAAGCCGACTACACCAGCGTTCTGGAGCAGCGAATCAAGGCCAACGTCCAAAAGCTGGTCGCTTTTACCAACGCAGTGGAAAAGAATTGCGGCGTCAGCGGACGGATCTTATGGTCAGAATCAGAAGATAATCTCGCGCAAAAGCTGATTGACCGCCTGCAGCGAGTGCAGTGAGTCGCTTTGGAATCCCGACGGGCCCCCTCACAGCTCCCTTGGGACTTCAACCATTGGGCGGCCCATACCTAAAAAGGGCACAGGCGTATGATTCCTCCAGAGCTGATCGATGTCTTTGCCCCTTACTACCCGAACGCGGCGCCTGCTGAGCTGGGCTCTGATTTTCACCGCCTGGACCTTTATCGTCGTTACCTTCTCAGTGCAAGCTTACGTCTTTACCATTGCGCGCGGACGGGCTGACAACTTCTGGCATGAATTTCTTGTCGCTTCCTCCGATTGGTATATCTGGGCAGCTCTCACTCCTCTGGTGCTGTTTTTCTGCCGGCGCTTCCGCATCGCATCAAATAACTGGCTCGCAGCAGTACCAATTCATGTGGCAGCCGGAGTTGCAATTTCGTTTTTGCAACTGGCCATTCAGGTCCGGTTAAATTACATCATCAATCCTGGTTACAAGATGAGCTACTGGCGGGTCTTGTACTTTTTTGCCACGTTCAAAGGACACATCAACCTGCTCACCTATTGGGTGATTGTTGCCCTGAACCATGGTTTTTATTACTACGAGCAGTCGCGGTCGCGTGAACTGGCATGGGCGCGGATGGAAACCGATTTGGCCAACGCACAATTGCAAGTACTCAACATGCAGTTGCATCCACATTTTCTATTCAACACTTTGCACTCCATCTCGACTCTTATCTCTGAAGACCCGCAAACAGCCCGTCAGATGGTGCTTAAGCTCAGCGATCTTCTCCGTGCCTCTCTGAACAAGATCGATCAACCGGCCGTGCCATTACAACAGGAACTCGAATTGCTGGAGTGCTATATCAGCATTGAACAAACGCGTTTCAAAGACCGCTTGCTAATCGAAAAAGAGATCGATACAAATGCCCTCGCCTGTGAAGTCCCCACAATGATCCTGCAACCGCTGGTGGAAAATGCGGTGCGCTATGGAATTGGCAAGCACAGGCAGGCAGACCGCATCAGCATCGTGGCTCAACGCGCAAATGACCGTTTGCTGCTGGAGGTGCGGAACTGCATTGGAAGCATGGAAAATGGCGGATCACAGCCTGCACGCGGAATTGGACTCACCAACACGCGCGCGCGTCTGGAACAGCTTTACAACAGCCAGCATTCTTTTGAGATTGCCAACCGTGAAGGTGGAGGCGTGGCCGTGAAATTTAGCTTGCCGGCCACTGGTGACATTACGGATGTTCTGGCGTCAAAAGCTGGTAATCCATGAAGTATGAAGCTCTCATTGTCGATGACGAGCCGCTGGCCCGGCGCAGCGTTCGGAAACACTTGAAAGCGTTTCCTGAATTTGAGGTTGCCGGCGAATGCGGCGATGGCGAGTCCGCAGTCACTGCGATTCGCGAGCAAAAACCCGACTTGGTGTTCCTCGATATTCAGCTCCCGGAGTTCGACGGTTTTGATGTAATCCGCGCCGTAGGAAAACATGCAATGCCTGTCACCATCTTTGTGACCGCCTATGATCGCTATGCATTGCAAGCATTTGAGGCGCACGCTCTCGACTATCTTTTGAAACCGTTTTCTGAAGATCGCTTTCGCGACTCGCTTCTCCGTGCGCGCCGCACTCTGGAGTTGGGAAAGCAGCAGGTTCCTAATCATCAGCTATCACGGCTACTGGAAGAGATCGACAAGAAGAAAGACTATCTGGAAAGAATTCCCGTTCCCGTTAAAGGACGCTTTCTATTCTTCAATGTGCGCGACCTCGACTGGATTGAAGCTGAAGGCAATTATCTGCGTCTTCACGGCGGCCTGATATCACATCTGATCCGCGGCAACATGAATGAGATGGAAGCAAAGCTCGATCCGGATAGATTCATGCGAATCCATCGCTCCACCATTGTGAACCTGCAACGCATCCGCGAAGTCCAGCCCTGGTTCCATGGACACCATCGCGTGGTGATGACCAGCGGGCAGGAGCTAAAACTAAGCCGTTATCAAAAAGACAAGCTCCGTCTTCTGCTTGGCAAGGAAAGCTGACAGCTTCCACCATTCGTCCCAGACCTTCGACTGTTGATCACAAACCCGCTTGCATTGCATTGCCCGGCCCATAGTCTGCACTTGAGATTGATGAGGAGAGGCAATCCCAATGAAAAAATTATTCCTGAATCATCAGTTGCAGCACTTTCTGCTTGCGATCGCCTCCATATGCTTGTTTGTCAGCACCGGTTTCGCCGCGGAAAAATTCTCCGTTGACGCGGACCATTCCAAAGTTGGCTTTGCGGTCAGGCTCATTGGAGTGACGGAAGTTGAAGGCAGGTTTTCAGATTTTAGTGGAACCATCATGTATGACGAGGCTGATCTCACTAAATCTTCCGTCACCGCAATCATCAAGTCTCCCAGCATAGAAACTGGCAGCTCCTTTCGCGACAAAGACCTGAAGGGCGCAACATTTTTCGACACCGAAAAATATCCCATCATTCGTTTTCAAAGCACGGCCATTCACAAGCAGGGCAATGACTATCTGATGGTCGGCACCTTGACTATAAAGGGTGTAAGCAAAGAAATTTCAGCTCCTTTGGTGTGGCGTCAACACAAAATGAACGATCCCTGGAAGAATTCCCGCATCGCCTTTGACAGCCGGCTCAAGCTGAACCGCAGGGACTTCGGCGTGACCGGCCCCAAATTTTGGAATGAAGGCATTGCGGATGCCATTGATATCGACCTTCGCATTACCGCCGAAATCCCCAACTTTGATTTGTGGGGATTTCCTGCGCCCGAAGGTAAGAAGTCTATTGGCGCACTGGTTTATGAAACCACGCAAAAGGAAGGTCTTGACGCTGCTTTAAAGCAATACAAAGAAGCAAAGCAAAATCAGGCCGATGCATTCCAGTTTAGTCCGGGCCAACTTAATGTCGTTGGTTATAAGTTGCTGCAACACGGCAAGGTCAAAGAGGCACTGGAATTCTTTAAACTCAATGTTGAATCTTACCCGGACAAAGCTATTGTGTATGACAGTCTGGGTGACGCTTATCTGGCCAATGGTGATAAGGAACAGGCTACTAAGAATTTTAAAAAATCGCTGGAACTCGACAGCGCCAACACCAGCGCTATTGAAAGCCTGCGCAGTCTGGGCGCGGGTTGATAACCTCAAAGATACAATAACAAAAGGACGCAAAGCTCAACCACTCTTTGCGTCCTTCTTGTCCTTTGGGTGAACTACTTCGTTCTGCCGCCTTCTGTCTTCAACTCTTCCGCCGCAGCCGCCTGTGCTGCCGCCAGCCGCGCGGTGAGCACACGATACGGCGAGCAGGAAACATAGTTCAACCCGATTTTGTGGCAGAACTCCACTGAAGCAGGATCGCCGCCATGTTCGCCGCAAATTCCGATTTTCAGATTCGACCGCGTCTTCCGTCCCTTTTTCACCGCAATCTGCATCAGCTCGCCCACGCCTTCCTGATCGATGGTGGCAAACGGATCGCTCTTCAGTATCCCACGCTCAATGTAAGCTGGCAGGAATTTGCTGATGTCGTCGCGCGAGAACCCATAAGCCGTCTGCGTAAGATCGTTAGTCCCAAAGCTGAAGAACTCAGCGTCAGAGGCGATCTGATCGGCCACGGAGCATGCGCGCGGCAGCTCAATCATGGTGCCGACCATGTACTCAATTTTGGTTCCCTTCTCTTTGAAGACCTGCTCCGCGACCTGGCGAATGATGGCGCTCTGGTTTTCCATTTCTTTCATCATGCCGACAAGCGGCACCATGACTTCAGGAAATACCTTTACCCCTTCTTTCGACACATTCACTGCCGCTTCAAAAATGGCCCGCGCCTGCATCTCAGAAATTTCCGGATAAGTAATTCCCAACCGACAGCCGCGGTGTCCCAGCATGGGGTTCAATTCATGCAACTCTTCTACGCGACGCAACAGCTCACGCGCTTCTTTCAGCCGTGGCGAATTCGCATCTTTGATTTCCAGCTGAGCGATTTCCACCATCAGCTCTTCGCGGCGAGGCAAAAACTCATGCAACGGCGGATCCAGAAGGCGGATAGTTACCGGGAAACCATCCATGGCTTTGAACACACCTTCAAAATCTGAGCGCTGCATCGGCAACAACTTGGCGATCTCCGCTTTGCGTGCCGCTTCCGTGCGGGCCAGAATCATATTCCGCATGTGCCCTATGCGATCTTCGGCAAAGAACATGTGTTCGGTGCGGCACAGGCCAATACCTTCTGCGCCAAAGCTGCGGGCGGCCACAGCATCGCGCGGGATATCCGCGTTGGCGCGAACACCCAGTTTGCGGAAAGGCTCAGACCATTTCAGCAGCGTTTGCAGGTCCGGATCGTCCGGTTTGGCCGGTACTGTGCCAAGCTGCCCTTTGATTACGCGTCCAGTTGTGCCATCCAAAGAGAGCCAATCGCCTTCTTTAAGCGTATGCGGGCCAACGCGCATGATCTTTTTCTTGTCGTCGATTTCAATTTCACCTGCGCCCACAACGCAACATTTGCCCATACCGCGCGTAACAACGGCAGCGTGGCTCGTCATACCGCCGCGCGAGGTCAGAATCCCGGCGACTACTTCCATGCCGTGAATGTCTTCCGGCGTCGTCTCGCCGCGCACCAGGATCACCGGATTCTTCTGCGCCCCGGTTCCAGCCGCGACGACCGCATCATTGGCGGTGAAAACAATTCGCCCTACGGCGGCTCCCGGCGATGCCGGTAACCCTTTGGCAATTACTTCTACGTTGCCGCCTTTTTCATCCAGCTTGGGAACCAGAAAGTCATAAAGCTGGTTTGGTTCGACGCGGAAAATTGCTTCTTCCGGCTTGATCAAACCTTCCTTCACCATATCGAGCGCTACTCGAACAGCGGCGCGTCCGGTACGCTTGCCGTTGCGCGTCTGCAACATGTACAAGCGGCCTTCCTGGATGGTGAATTCAAAATCCTGCATGTCACGATAATGATTTTCCAGTCGCGTGGTAATGTCGCGTAGCTGGTCATAAACCTTTGGCATCAACTTGTGCAGTTCAAGAATGTGTACAGGCGTGCGCACGCCGGAAACCACATCTTCACCCTGCGCGTTCATCAGAAACTCGCCGTAAAACTCTTTGTCGCCATTCGCAGGATTGCGGGTAAAGCCCACACCAGTTCCGCTGGTCTCACCCAGATTGCCGAACACCATTGCCTGAACGTTGACGGCGGTCCCAAGATCGTCGGAGATGTTGTTGATGCGCCGGTAAACTTTGGCGCGATCGTTGTTCCATGAGCGGAAAACTGCGTTTCGCGCGCCCACCAACTGCTCCACCGGATTCTGCGGAAAATCCTGCTTTGTATGCTCGCGGACAAGCTCCTTATATTGCGCGATCACTTCCTGCAGATCGGCGGCGGTGAGTTCGGTGTCGAGCTTCACGCCGCGCTTGTGTTTTTGGCCGTCAAACACTTCTTCAAATTCAGCTTTGGGGATATCAAGGACCACGCTGCCGTACATCTGGATCAAGCGACGATAGGAATCGTAAGCAAAGCGTTCATTGCCGCTCTTGCGCGCCAGCGCCTTTACGCTTTCATCGTTCAGGCCCAGGTTCAGGATCGTGTCCATCATGCCGGGCATGGAAAATTTTGCACCCGACCTCACGCTGACCAGCAGCGGATTCTCGCCCGCGCCCAGCTTCTGTTTCTGCAACTCTTCCAGCCGGGCCAGTGCATCTTTCATCTGCCGCTCCAACGCATCAGACACTTTGCCGGTCTTCATGAACTCACGGCAAGCGGCGGTCTGAATGGTAAAGCCCGGAGGCACAGGCAGTCCGGCGTTTGTCATCTCAGCCAGGCCTGCGCCCTTGCCGCCCAACTCATCCTTCATCTTGCCGTTGCCTTCAGCCTTGCCGGCGCCAAAAAAGAATACGTATTGGGTTCCCTGTTGTGGTTGCGCAGCTGTCTCGGACTCTGGTTTGGAAAGGGGAATAACGCTCATTGGCCTGTCTCCATTGAAAGGTGAAAGTTGGAACTGAAAGCCCAAGCTGACTTGTCTGCTTGCTGGCTGTTTGTGATCTTCTATTTTACTAGGCTTGAGGACATGGCGCGAGTCTTTGCGTCGTTTAAGATTTCCTTTGTGGTCCTTCGTGGCCTCTGTGGTTAAGGGTTTTCGGGCGATTACCCTACTTCCGCTCCGTCACAATCTCAGAAAAATCCGCGATGCTTGAGAATTCATTTACCAGAGTTTGCAACAGGCCCAGCCGTTGTGCGCGCAGGTTCTCGTCGTCGATCATGACCATGACTTTGTCGAAGAAGGCATCGATCGGCGGGCGCAGCCGGGAAATCTCGATCAGAGCAGGTTCGTACTGACGCGCCGCGCTCAGTTCTTTTACCTTTTTAGCGACTCTCGGCACTGCGTCAGCAAGCTTTTTTTCTTCTTCATCTTTCAGCGCCGCAGGATTGAATGGCGCAGCAATCTTCTTCTTTGTCTCTGCTGCCTGGCGCAAAATGTTCTTCATGCGTTTGAACGCAATCGAGATCGATTCAAAGTCGCTGGAAGGACGAACTTTGGCAACTGCCTGCGCTCGTGCGACTGCATCAATCACATCGTCCGCGTCGGCAGCCAGCGTTGCGTTGACTACGTCATACGCAAGCCCAAGCACGTCGCGCAGGTAGAACTCCAGCCGCTCACGGAAAAAGCCGCGAACTGCTTGAACGTAGGCTTCTCCGCTGATGGTAAACTTCTTCTCCGCTTCACTCCCCTTGTAGCCCTCCCGGGCATCTTCCATGATCTGCCCGAGGTTCAGCGGCAGCTTGTGCTCGACAATGGTCTTCACGATTCCGTTCGCTTGCCGCCGCAGAGCAAACGGATCTTTCGATCCCGAGGGAACCAGCCCCAGCGCAAACATTCCGGCAATGCTGTCTGCTTTGTCGGCGATAGAGAGGACCGCGCCTTCCAGCGTTCGCGGTGCGGAATCTTCAGTCGACTCCGGTTTGTAATGGTCATAAATCGCAATGGCGACGGTTTCTGATAATCCCTGTGCCTTCGCATACAAACCACCGACGACCCCCTGCAGCTCCGTGAATTCCTTGACCAGCTCCGTTGTGAGGTCCGTTTTGGCCAAGCGCGCGGCTTGCTGGACTGCGACACCATCAACCTTCTGGCCGGATTTCGCTAAAGCAGCGCAGAGCTTTTCTGCCAGCTTGGCCATGCGCTCAGCCTTCGCGGCGTAACTGCCCAGGTCTTTCTGGAACGTGACCGCCTTCAGCATCTCCACGCGCTGAGTCAAAGGGATCTTCTGGTCTGTGTCCCAGAAAAATCTTGCATCATTAAATCTTGCCCGCAGCACACGCTCATTGCCGTGGCGAATCAGGCCGTCAGGATCACCATCCGTATTCAGCACAGCCAGAAAATGTGGCGCCAGCTTGCCCGCAGCATCTTCCACAGCAAAATATTTCTGGTGATCGCGCATTACCGTGACCAGCACTTCTTCCGGCAATGACAAATATTCTTTGTCAAAGCTGCCCAGGATCGCCGAAGGCCACTCCGTAAGATTCACCACGGTCTTCAGCAACTCCGCGTCTTCTCTCCAGCGCGCGCCCGAAACCGTGCGTGTGGCTGCGTCCAGCGCTTTGCGGATCTTGTACTCGCGCTGGCTTGAATCCACCACTACATGCGCGGCTTGCATCGTTTGAACATATTGAGACGGCGCTGTGATTGAAACCTGCTGCGGTCCCAGAATGCGATGCCCGCGCGACTCATTGCCAGCCTTGATCCCCGCAAATTCCAGTGGAATAATCTCGCCATCCAACGTCGCCACAATCCAGCGCACCGGACGCACAAATCGCTCCGGCTTTCCCGCGCGCCAGTACATGTTCTTGGGCCAATAAATCGAGGCAATCTCTTTGGGCAGCAGCTCCGCCAGAAGCTGGGCTGCGGGCTTACCCTTATTCATGACGGATGCGGTCAGGTATTCGCCTTTCGGTGTTGTCACCGTTTGCAGCTTTGATACATCAATTCCAGCTTTTTTCGCGAATGCATGTGCAGCCGGCGTTGGCTGTCCATCTTTGTATGCCACTTTGGTGGCTGGGCCGGTAAGCTGCTCCTGCATGTCAGGTTGAGTGGTAGGGATACCAGAGGCAATCAAAGCCAGCCGGCGGGGTGTTTCCGCTCGCTGGATCCCTTGATGTGGAAGAGCATTTTTTGCCAGGAGGTCTTCGACGCGTTTCAATAACTCCTGGCTGGCGTCTTGAAGCATGCGTGCGGGAATTTCTTCCGTGCCGATCTCCAGCAGAAAGTCAGGCATCAGACCGCTCCTCCTTTCTGGAGCTTCACTGCTTCAGCGCCAACATTCTGTTGCGCGACATACGCTTTAGCCAATCCCACAGCAAGTTGTCGGATGCGGGCAATCACTCCAACTCTTTCCGTTACTGAAATCGCGCCGCGAGCATCGAGCAAATTAAAAAGATGTGAGCACTTCAGGCACAGTTCGTATGCAGCGAGCAAAGGAAAGCGGGTCTTTGCATCCGCAGTGGCATTCTTGTCCGCCAGCAGCGAATTGAACTGGTTGATGAGCGCCTGACTCTCGCCTTCATACATCTCAAAATGCTTCCACGTCTTCTCCACGTCGGCTTTCTCAAAATTACTTACTGACATCTGCAGCTCATCCTGATACCGCACGTCGCGATACTTCACCACCGCTCCGCTTTGTGGATCGCGAGCCCACACAATGTCATAAATGCTGTCCACGTCCTGCAAAAACGCTGCGATGCGCTCCAGGCCGTAGGTTAACTCAGCACAGATCGGATCGAGATCGATTCCGCCGCACTGCTGGAAATAAGTAAACTGCGTGATCTCCAGCCCGTCGAGCATTACTTGCCACCCGACGCCCCAGGCCGCCAGGGTGGGCGCTTCCCAGTTGTCTTCTTCAAACTTGATATCGTGCTTGCGCAGGTCAATGCCAATGGCCGCCAGCGACTCCAGATAAAGCTCCTGCACATTTTCCGGCGGCGGCTTCAGAATCACCTGAAGCTGCATGTGCTTATAAAGACGGTTGGGATTATCGCCGTAACGGCCGTCGGCCGGGCGTCGCGAAGGCTGCACATAGGCGACCTTGTACGGCTTGGGCCCCAGCACGCGCAGAAATGTCTCTGGCGCCATGGTCCCGGCCCCGACCTCAATGTCATACGGCTGTTGCAAAACGCAGCCGCGCTCTGCCCAGAAATTCTGCAGGCGAAGGATAAGTTCCTGATATGTAGGCGCGGCGGCGTTAGACATGCGAAGTTATTAATTTAACAGAAGAAAGCATTCAGCAATCAGTCGTCAGCATTCAGCCAGATCTTTACCGCAAAGGACGCGAAGGACGCAAAGAAAAATGAAGACTTCGATTCCTCAATCCTTGGGATCTATGAGCGCTCATCCCTTCGCGACCTTTGCGCCCGTTGCGGTTAAATTCCCATACCCAATTGCCTGGCTGACTGCTGATTGCTAAATCTTTTCCAGCATCGCCGCCGTGACCAGCTTCTTTTCAATGTGCCGCTCAATGCGCTGGGCCAGGAACCGCCGAAGGTCCGCGCCACGGCTGCGCGTCCATGGATCGCTCTTAAGACGGTTTAACGGCGCACGAAACATCTCCGTCGCCTGCGCGCGTGAATCGGCAGAAATTTCCGTGCTGGCCAGCCGCTTATCATCCTGGCAGAGCAAGCCATCGGCCAGCGGATGAAAGTATGCCTTGCTCCCGTTCAGCACTGCGCCGCACATTACGCAGGCATGCAGGTCAGGCAGCAGTCCGATCAGACGCACAATCCAAAGATCAAAATAAGTGAGCGGCATCCAGATGGAATCCGCTTTCAGATGATGTACAACCGCCAGCGTAAGCCGAAAGATATCGTCGCTGGGTTCGCGATCAGGCATCAACTGGTCGATCACTTCTGACACATAACTCAAAGCCACCAGGCGCGGATATGTGACTTCCGTCGCCAGCGGGGAAGAGATAATGTCGCATGAATCCAGCCGCACCAGCTCCTGTTTTTCTTTTTCCTCCCAATGCGCGGTCACATGGGTCAGCGGCTCCAGCGCACCGCCAAAGCGACGCTTTGACCGCTTTGCCGCCTTGGCCACACCTCGGATCTTCCCTTCCACGCGGGTGAAGAACGTCACCAACAGGTCCGCTTCATGGAACGGATAGGTGCGCAAAATCAGGGCTTCAGATTGCCGGGGCATGTTGGCTCAAGCATACATCGGAGTGCAAACAAAAACGCGCAGCTTAGCGCTGCGCGTCGGGAAACTCTGGTCCAGCTGTTACCGGCCAAAATACTTGGCGTTCTTCTCCGTGTATTCTTTCCATTTTTCCGGGAGATCATCCACGGCAAAAATGGCGGACACCGGGCAGACCGGAACGCACGCGCCACAATCGATACATTCCACCGGATCAATGAACAACATGTCGGTGCCTTCAAACTGCGGTTCGTCTTTTTTAGGATGGATACAATCCACCGGACATGCATCTACGCAGGCCGCGTCCTTGGTCCCGATGCAAGGCTCTGCAATCACATATGCCATAAAAGTAAAGGTCTCCGTATCTCAATAAGCTGTGTGGGGCAACCTAAGATTTTAGCAGCTATTGTGAAGCGCGCAAACTTTTCTGCCGAACGGTTGTCTTACTGCGTTAAAACACGCGTTCGCTCGCTTTAGTGGACAAATGCCGTTGGATGAATTGTAATTTGACTAAATGGCCAAGCATCGCGGCCGTCGAGTTTTCCAAAGTGGGAACAGCCGAACTCATACTGTGGAATATTGTCTTGAGCAGCGTGAGATGAGGGCTAGAATTCAATGCAGGAGCCGAAATTCGGTTCTTCCTTCGAGCCGAATGCCGGTTCCCCTGAAAAGGAGATCGCATGTTTTCACGCTCGATTTTCAAGATGTTTCTTTTCGCCACCATCCTGCTGGCGGCAGTGGCCAGCGCAACTGCGGCATCCCCTGTAAATGAAGAAGCGCAGAGTTCCGTGGGATCGATTCACACTTACCTGATGCCGGACCTGTCGCTCAAGAGTGTTTTCGCCGTGCCGGTACTGCCGTCGGGAGCGGGGTTCCGCAAGACCTGTAGATGTAGTTGCGGCACTGCTCCCTGTGCAAAAGACGCGGATTGCGGCGGCGGAGTTGGCAGCTGCTCCGCCTTCATCAGTTGCTGCGCAAAGGGAGACCAAGCGCTGTCGTTCTCCGGTGCGGACAAGTCTTCCCGCAAGACTGAGCTGCCTGCATTCAAGAGAAGCTGCAACTAACAAGGTCTCTCCTGAAGACCTTTGATCCGGCGGAATCATTTTCCGCCGGAGATTTGTTCTTGGCTGAGCGCCTCCATCTGCGCGATATACCGCTTGCTGTCAAACTTTTTTGACGTGCTGTTGAATGACATGTAGCGGATCTTGCCGAAGATCGGGCGCTCAAACCATGGCCGATCATGCTTGCCTACAATCGCCCACGCGATACCGGCATAGCCGTTTGGATCGCGGCCATCGAGTTCATATTTGTCGTTCAGGTAGACCGCCATCTGGAAAGCGCGCGCAGGCGTCTTGCTCCACTCCAGAATCTTCTTGGCCCAGTACATGCGCACATAGTTGTGCATGAATCCGGTCTTTACCATCTGCATTTGCGCGGCGTTCCATAGCGGATCATGCGTCTGCGCGTCTTCCAATTGGCGTTCACTGTAAATTTTCCTGGGATCGGCGGCGTGTTCGGCCAGGCTCTTGTGCGCCCATGTTGCGCCAGATTCAAAGTTGTCATAGTCAGGGTTGAAGTGGATAAAATTAATCGCTAGTTCACGGCGGACAATCAACTGTTCCAGATACGCCTCTTTCGCCGCTTTGGGTGCTTCGGCTTGCTGGACGGCCAGCGCCACGGTGTGCGGGCCGATGTGCCCGAAGTGCAGATAAGCGGAAAGGCGGCTGGTGCCCTCGCGCTCCGGTTTGTTGCGATCGACCGGATAATTTGCCAGCTCATTCCGAATAAAACTTTTCAGCCGCTTGAGCGCATGGTCTGTTCCTCCAATGATATTGCTCACACGCTGCACAGAACGATCCAGCTTCCATCCTTCAGTGATGTCAATATCCGGCTCGAGCGACATCAGCCGACGGGGTGGTAGCCATTCGGCTTTTGCGCGGCTGTTCCCTACCGGCTGCAAAAATTCCGGCAAAAGTCGCCGGATGATTGGACGCGCCGTATAAGCGCCATACTGCTCTTTCATCAGCAGCTTTGAGGGCACAATTACATCAGCATCGACAGTCCAGAACGGAATGCGGAGTTGTTCGGTCACTTTTGCGCGCCAATATTCCGGCTCGCGCATGGGATTTTCGTCACCCACAACCAACGCAGGCCGCACTTCGGTACAAAACTTCAACAGGCGATGGTCAGGAAAGCGGCGAAGCACAAAGCCAATGCCGCGTTTCTTCAGGCCGGCGGCAATCGCAGGGATTCCCTGATTTAGAAATCGGTAGTGCCGTAGATTTGCGTGAGGATAAAACGGAACAGGCGCAAAAAACACGACACATGCCTTACCCAGCGCATTTGCCGCCTGCACCGCGACCTCGAGCGCGGGATTATCGATGGCCCGCTGTGCCCGCTGCATCCAGTAAACAACGCATTTGCCGTCTGGATCAGGATCACCCATTCGCCGGATGTTTACGCGAAGATTCGAGGCTAATCGGCTTAGTTCGTCCATTTCTCCCTTACTAGTTGCGCGACCGTAGTTTGTCTGGAAATGGGAACTCAACTGTCGGGTAATAAGGTGATGAGGCTCTCCAAATGCGGGTTTATTAATTTCATTTATTAACGATTTTAATAGTGGAGCAGTTTACTGGCGTTCCCTGAGAAGTTTAAGCATAATGTTTACAATAATTTACAAGTGCTCAACTCGACAATCATTAGAAATTCAAAAATTTCGTTTACTTCGGTTGGGCCACTGTCCTAGAGTACATGTACTAAGCATTAAGCTCTTTAGACAGATAGCCCAGAAGGGTTGCGCGGGAGAACCGGCTCAGCCTCAACATTACGCCTGCAGGAATGCGTCAAGACTTAACAAGACGCAAATCGCAGCGTGGTATAGCGGTACCACTGAAACAGATTTGCCGAATTAACCCGGAAGCATACTGGGTCGGTAAAGGTTGCGGCTGCTGAACACAAGTAGAGCCCGCACAGAAAGAAGTACAAATTCGATGAGCCGCTCTTCTTTGACTTCCGGCAAAGAAAGCATTCTTGTTGTTGACGATGATCCCAGCATGCTTCGCTACACCAAAGGGCTGCTGGAAATGGCCAACTATCGGGTGGAAACCGTATCTCGCGGCATGGAAGCGGTTGGACGGCTTCAGGATGGCGCCAGGCCCGACCTGATCCTGCTGGACATGTCCATGCCGCAAATGGATGGCTTGCGCACCATTGAAGCCTGCCGGCAGGCACGGCCAGAACAGAAAATCGTGGTGCTCTCATGCATCACCAGCCCCAGCATGGTGGTTGAAGCCATGCGCCGCGGAGCACTGGATTACATCGTCAAACCTGTTTACAAATCTGACCTGCAAGAAATGATGGACCGGTGGCTTCCGTCGAAGCCCAGCTGTAACAAATCAGACGGGAGTGATTGCGAGCCGATTGATGGCGACATATTTTTCGTGGCTGGCAGTCCTGTCATGAGGAAGATACGCTCTCAGATTGCCCAGCTTGCAAAAGTAGACATACCGGTTTTGCTGTTGGGCGAAAGTGGTGTGGGAAAGGAAGTAGTGGCGCGTCTGCTGCACAAGCTTTCACCGCGGGCTGACAAGCCATCAGTGAAAGTAAACTGCGCCGCAATACCCGCCGACCTTCTGGAGAGCGAGCTTTTTGGCTATGAGGCTGGCGCGTTCACTGGCGCTACAAAAACCAAGCCAGGCAAATTTGAGCTTTGCGATCACGGCACTATTCTTCTGGATGAAATCGGCGAGATGAGCCCGCAGCTGCAGGCAAAGTTGTTGCACGTTCTGCAGGATGGCCAATTTTCCCGGCTGGGCGGCCGCTCCACACTTACAGCCGATTTCCGTTTGCTTGCAGCCACTAACATCGATATCGAGGAAGCAATTAAAGACGGATCATTTCGTCAGGACCTTTTCTACCGCTTGAATGCATTCACCATTCGTATTCCTCCTTTGCGCGAACGCCGGGAAGAGATTGAGCACTTGATGCGTCATTTCCTGGCAGATTTTTCGAGTAAGAGCTGTCGGCCCCTGCCAGAGCTTTCTCCCAGGCTGATTCAGGCCTGTCTGCAATACCGCTGGCCGGGTAATCTGCGCGAGTTGGGTAATTTCGTGAAACGCTATGTAGTGTTCCAGGACGAGGAACAAGCCATCGCCGAGTTGGAAGAAAAGAACGGCGCCGACCTGGAAACATTTCCGGAAGCTATTCAGGTTGAAAGCCAGCAAAATGGCACAGCGGGACTGAAATCAATGATGAAAGACCTGAAGCATTCGGCAGAGGTTAAGGTCATAGAAGAAGCTTTGGCAGCAACCAAATGGAATCGTAAGCTTGCGGCTCTGCGGTTGAAAATTAGTTGCAAGGCGCTACGTTACAAAATCAAGCAATACCATATTTCTCCACCGGAAGTTCCGGACCATACACGGTTGTTATCCTCGGCGAGCGCCAGCAATGCCTGAGGACAGTGAGTTCAGAGCGAGTTCAGTAAGGTAGTCACCCACTTCGAGCGGCTCGCATGTGGCGTCAAAAGTTTAATCACAACTTGACGTCAGCTTTTGCTGTTTCAAAATAAATCATCACACTTTTAAGTTTGTTGAGCTCGCGTTGGAACTCGTCCACTCGTCATTTCATCGAAGGGGGAAAAGATGTTCCCGCGCATCACGGGAAAAGCATTTCCCCTCACGCCTTGTATAGCGAGCAGATGAGTTTGTGTAACCGGCCCCCTCATCGCAAGTTGCAGATAACAAAGGTCTGCATAAGCCTTGATCGGGATGTCAGCATGCAAATATTTGCGCTTGGAATTGGCATTGCGAATGCAATATTCCTGAGCAAATTCATTGCTCATAGCTGCGCGATGAATGCTTTCGCTGGCCGGAGAACGAATATCCGTGCTCTCCGGCTGGCATTTTTTATTCCAGGACAGGAGTATTCAATGAGTCCCCAAAGTAAATCAAAAAAAATTGTCGCGGTCTTCGCGTGTTACATGGTGCTGACGCTCAATTTCAACCAACTTTATGCCAGTGACTCGGGCTCCGGTGGAACGCAAGCCTCCGGGACCAGTGGAACAACGGGAGGAACTGGGGCTACGGGTACAGGCGGCGCTGGTGCACGCAATCTTGCATCACTTAAAACCGTTGCCATCCCCGGGCCCACAGCTGCTGAATTAAGCGGTGTGGTGCAAAACAGTTCTGCGGCAATCGCGCTCGGCAAAGCATTTTTCTGGGAGATGCAATTTGGCAGCGACGGCAACACGGCGTGCGCTACCTGTCATTACAATGCGGGCGCAGATAGCCGCTCGTTCAACCAAACTGATCCGGGCCTTCGCCGCGTAGATGGAAACGGTAACTCTGCGGCAGACTCCACCACATTCAAGCCTGGGTTCGGCGCAAACCACCAACTCAGCGTCAGCGACTTCCCGCTGCATCGGCTGGCCGACGTAAACAATCAGGCGTCGACAGTGCTTTCTGAGAACAACAATATTGTTGGCTCGCAGGGCGTATTCCGCTTCAACTTCAATGACGTGATTCTGGCGCAGGCTTCTGAAAACGAAACCTCAGTCGTGGATCCTGTCTTCAGCACCCCAGATGGAAGCGGCGGATCGATCAACGTACGGCGCAGTACCCCGCGCAATGCGCCTTCAGTGATCAACGCCGTTTTTAATTACCGTAATTTCTGGGACGGCCGCGCGCAAAACATCTTCAATGGCGTGAACCCCTTTGGTACGGGCGATCCGCATGCCCAGTTGCTCCAGGTCAATGCTTCAGGTCCGCACGGTATCGACTCGGTGAATTTCCGGCTCTCGAACTCCGCTCTGGCTTCGCAGGCCGTTGGACCTCCGGGCAGCGACGTTGAGATGTCCGCCACTGGAAGGCCTTTTGTGAAAATGGGCAAGAAGATGCTCACGCTTTCACCGCTGGCAAAGCAGCTGGTTTCAAAGAATGACAGCGTGCTCGGCGGGTTGAGCGCTTCGCCGGCGAATGGCCTGACTTCTAATTATGTGAACATGATCCAGGCTGCGTTTCAGCCGCAATGGTGGAATTCCAGCGCGGTGGTAGATGCTGACAGCAACTTTTTACATACCGGCTCACCACTGAACACGAATGAGTATTCCATGATGGAATACAACTTCTCCATGTTCTGGGGCGTTGCCATCCAGATGTACGAAGCTACGCTGGTCTCAGACAATTCGCGCTTCGATCAATTCATGGACGGAAACCACAGCGCCCTCACGTCACTGGAACAACAGGGAATGAATGCCTTTAGTGGCAAGGGCAACTGCACCAGATGCCACAGCGGCGCAGAATTGACCGACGCTGCGGTATCCAATACTGCAGGCGGGGTTGTAGAGCGTCTGCCGGGCGGCCGCTGGCATGACAAAGGGTTCCATAACATCGCTCTGCGTCCTACGAACGATGATCTGGGACTTGGAGCGTCAGATCCTTCCGGACTTGCGTCCTTGTCTGTCGCACAACTGGCGGCATCGGGAGCGCTGACTGGAACAACGGTTCCCGCAGGCGCTCCGGTAAGTGTGCGCGGCGCAGTCAAGACGCCGGGGTTGCGTAATATCGAATTGACCGCTCCATTCTTTGCGAATGGCGGCCAGGCTACTCTGGGACAGCTAGTGGAGTTCTACAGCCGTGCGGGAGACTTCCCTTCGGCGGATGTGGATCCAAACCTCACTCGAGCAGGCTTCAGTGACAATGAAAAGGCAGCAGTTGTGGCTTTCATGAAGGCACTGACAGACGAGCGCGTGCGAGCCCAGAGTGCGCCTTTTGACCACCCGTCACTAGTCCTTCCCAACGGAATGGTCAAAGTCAACGGACTCTGGACCGAACAAACCATTACTATCCCCGCAACCGGGGGAGCAGGTGGAGCAGCACTAGGAAAGTTCTGCGATTCACTGTCTGGAGCTTCAAGCCAAACCTGCAACTGAACGATGTTGTTGCATCCGAATGAGAGGCTTCTTCCGGGGCCTCTCATTCCTTTTTAAGACAGTTGAGCTACTTCTGAGAGTTCTTCATCGCGCGAAACTTCTTCCTGCTGTTTCGGGAAAATCTCTTTTAACGCCGCCACGATGATAAAGCTGATGATCACCAGCAGCATCCAGGAACTTATCTTGGTTGGTCCGACGATGGCCCACTGCCGCTTCTGATGCGGATATTGCCATGCTCCAAAATAAGTGGCAATATTTTCTGCAACCCATATAAAGAACCCGATCAGAAGAAATGAAAGCGCCAGAGGCATACGACGCTCTTTCTTGAGGACGGTGAAATTGACGTGTGTACGGCGAAAGAGCACCAGAACGCACGCTACCAGAGGCCATCGCAAATCAACCATGTAATGATTGGTAAAAAAGTTTGCGTATATGGCAACACTCAGGCCAACCGCGAGCGCGAACGACGGAAATTCAGTCAGCCTGACGCGCATCAGTCGCCAAGACTGCATGATGTAGCTGGCAACTGAGGCGTACATGAATCCGCTGTACAGCGGGACGGTTTTCAAGTGAAAGAATGCCGGCTCGGGGTAACTCCATGATCGGATGTGTGGCGACGTTTTAAACAACTCAAGCCCAATACCAATCAAATGAAATACAGAGAGCACTGCGACTTCACGCCAGTTCTCCAGTCGCACTGCAATCAGGACCACCTGAATGGCGATCGCGCTGAGAAAGAGGAAGTCATAACGGCCAAGACCGGGAATGTGAACGTGGCTGGAGATCGCCAGCAGAAAAAGAAATGATCCCGCAAAAACACACGAAGCAGCCTGCTTAAGGCCGAAGACTAGGAATTCAACTAGGCCGGCAGCAATCCTTGGGCGGACAGCACGCGACAACCAGCGTTGGATCGAATAACCAATGCCTTGGGCGGAAACAGAATTGGGCGGTTGGGAGGGTGCATCGGCGTTGACGGGGAAGCGGCTGAGTTCGTCCATTCACTTAAGAAGTATCACAAGGAATCAATCACTAAGAATCAGCAATTCTGGTATTTTTTCAAGCCCACACAAATCGCTGTCGTTATTTTCTCGATCCAAATAACCGCTCAAGGAGGGTTAATCAAGCGTCCGTTGAAGACCGGCTCGGCAAGCAAAACATCCTTTGAAGTAAGATTGTGTATGCCAAGCTCCCCCATCCGCCTATTGGCCCTGGATATAGACGGTACTTTAACCGATCCGAATTTTCAGGTTCCAGCGCGCAACATAGCGGCGTTGCGTGCGGCCCATGAGGCCGGCATCGAGATCATTCTGGCTACCGGACGCCGCCATGACTATGCTCTGCCGATCGCGCAGGAACTCGGCTTCCCGATCTGGCTTATCAGCTCCAACGGAGCGCTGATCCGATCCAGTGAGAGCGAGACATTTTTTACTGATCGCATGCCCGCAAGAACCGCCGCCGAACTCATTCAATATATGCACGAATACCGCGGGCACGCCGTGCTTACGTTTGATCGCTCTGCTAATGTCCCAGGGAACGATTCATTGGTGCTGGAAAGCGCCGATGAGTTAAACAAGACGGTTTCACGCTGGCTGGAGGTAAACCGGCCTTACATAAAGTTCGTATCGCCGCTGGAGGACGCCCTGACGGAGGATCCTTTGCAAGCGATGTATTGCGGCCGGATAGCGTTGATGGAGGGACTGCAGAACCGGCTCAACCAAGCTGCCTTTCTGGACAAAATCACCGTTATGAGGACCCAATATGACCATCGCGACCTCTGCATTCTGGACATCCTGAACCGGGAATGTTCCAAAGGTCACGCTTTACGCCGCTGGGCCGCAGAGCGCGGGATTGCACGGGAGCAGGTGATGGCCATTGGCGACAACCATAATGACCTGGAAATGCTTGAATTTGCAGGAGTTGCGGTGGTAATGGGAAATGCATCCAATGAACTGAAGCAGAACGGCTGGATAGTAACCGGCAGTAACGCGGAAAGCGGCGTAGCCCAAGCGGTCTACGACATTTTGGGGCTGGCTTTCAGCAGCTAGTTGGGCGAAAATAGAGTTCTTACGCTGGATATGAGATTTTCAAGAATATTAACGGTTTTGGCCCTGCTGGTATCGGCACAAATCTCCGCTTTTGCGGGGGAGATTGCCATTCTGCGCAACGGATTTTCCATCCATTTTGACCACAAAGAGCAAAGCGCCAAATCCACCCGGCTTTACACCTCTACCGGTTATCTCGACATATCCAGTGACCAGATTACGTCATTTGAAAAAGATGAAATTCCGCCCGCGCCTGAACCGCCAGCTGCAGCCCCGGCGACCCAGTTAACCAGTCCGGCAGTGGCTGCCAAGGCGTTGGTGAATAAGCCCGTGGTGAATACGCCCTCGGCAAATCCGCTTCCGGCAGTTCAGCCAGTGGCGATGAATAAGACCTCAGCTCCGCCCAGCGCCGCGCCCACGGCCATCGACGTGGACCAGGTAGTCCGGGAAGCCAGCAGCCGAAACCGGATTGATCCTGACTTTGTTAGAAGCGTGATCATGGCGGAGAGCAACTTTAAAACCCATGCCGTATCGAAAAAAGGCGCCCTTGGACTGATGCAGCTGATGCCTGCCACCGCGGCGCAGCTCGGCGTGGCTGACCCGTTTGATCCGCGAGCGAATGTGGAAGCGGGCACTGCTCACCTAAGCGCACTACTTGATCTTTACCACAATGATCCTGTGAAGGCCTTGGCTGCCTACAATGCTGGGGCGCATCGGGTAAAGCAATACAACGGCGTACCTCCATACCGTGAAACGCGCGCCTATATCAACCAGATTGTTCGTGATTTCAACGCCCGGAAACGCGCGCAGATGAAAGCGGCCGGCGTAACGAATGTTTCCATCCCGGCCAAAATGGCCCCCAAGCCGGCTAGGAAACCCAAGCCGCAGCAGGCGAGCGTAGCCAAATCCGCAAGTCCGGCATAAGCATCACAATAATCAGAGCAGCAAAGCGCGTCCTGCCGGCAGGACGCTTTTTTGTATGATCTATAAGCCCGACTAAATACATGAGCAAAAAACGATTTCTAATCACCGCCCTGGTGCTGGTTGTGTTGGCCGGTCTGGTCTATCTACAGGTGAGGGCCTGGAAGAAATTTGACTGGCACCGCTTCTGGGTGGCGACCCACAATACGAACAAGTTTTACCTCGTCGCTGGCGTGGCGCTAGTTTATGCCGACTACATTCTCCGCGCCATGCGATGGAAGATCATGCTGCGCCCCGTGTGCGAGGCAAAGACCTCTGACCTTGTAGCGCCGACCATGATCGGCTTTGCCGGGCTGGCGCTGCTGGGGAGGCCGGGAGAGTTTATCCGCCCTTATCTGATCTCGCGCAAAGTGAATTTGAGCATGGCGTCTCAGCTGGCGGTGTGGACCGTGGAGCGCATCTTTGACATGGGCGCGTTTGCCCTGATTATGGCCGTGAATATCCTCTGGTCTAGACACACGCTCAGCCGCCTTCCAGGGTTTGCCAATTCCGCCCGAAAGCATTTCCTGGGGCATGAAATTTCATCATTCACCTACTTTGAAATGTTTGCGTTCGCATTGCTGGCGGGAGTGTGTCTGGTGTCGCTGCTTGCATTCCGGGTTCGAAAAAATCCAGCAACCGCCGCAAGTGTCTTTGTGCGGCTGTTCGGGCGAATATCGCCCAAATTTGGCCGCGCCATAGGCAAGCGGGTACTCGCGTTTGGTGAAGGATTGAACACGGTCAAAGACATTAAGTCTTTCTTTCAGTTATCTGCGTTATCCATTGTGATTTGGCTGTTTATTGGATTCGCCTATGTCGCGGTGACCCATGCATATTCCATCCATCGGCTATCGCAAATGACGCTTTCCAGCGCCTTTCTTCTTACTGCCGCCAGTGTTGTGGGCGGCATCTTGCAATTGCCTGTGGTCGGCGGAGGCTCGCAATTGGCGACGATAGGAATGCTGCGCGGAGTCTTTAACTTTTCCCCGGAGTTGGCTACAAGCTGCGGCATCATGCTCTGGCTTGTAACCTTCATGTCAGTGACTCCGGTCGGACTGGCGCTGGCACGTTCTGAGCATGTTTCAATTACGCAGATGGAAGAAGCCAGCATTCAGGAAGAAGAGAGGGTGCTGGAAGAAAACTAGGACCATCGGGACATCTGGAAATCGGGACATTGGATTTACAGTCAGGCAAATTACTGTCGCGAACCCGTCGATTGCCAGAATTGCCAAAATCGCCGAAATTGAACTCCAAAATCCTTTCCGATCAGTGTCATCCGTGGTTATCAGTGGTAAGGTTTTGCTTTTCCGATCTCCAGATCACCCGATCACCCTATTTCCTGACGCCTGTTACAATCTAAGTCATCACACCCCATTGAGAGTTCCGGTTAAGACACGATGAAATGTCCGTTTTGCGGGTTCGAAAATGACAAAGTGGTGGACTCGCGCGAGAGCAAGGAAGGCGAATCGATTCGCCGCCGCCGCGAGTGCCTGAAGTGCGAAAAGCGCTTTACCACCTATGAGCGCATCGACGAAATCCCTTACATGGTTGTAAAAAAAGACGGCCGCCGGGAGAAGTTTGAGCGGCAGAAGATCCTGGCCGGGCTGCTGCGCGCCTGCGAAAAACGGCCCATCTCCATGGGAAAAATGGAACAGATTGTGAATGAAGTGGAGCAGTACGTGATCGATTCACCTGAGCGCGAGCGCACCGCCAGCGAATTGGGCGAGCAAATCATGAACAGCCTGAAGCAGATCGATAAAGTCGCCTACATACGCTTTGCTTCCGTTTATCGCGACTTCAAGGATGTGGGCGAATTCCACTCTGAGCTGGAGTCACTGCTCAACAGCAAAGAAGACAAGACAAAGCCGGTCAAGGCAAAAACCAGCGCGAAATAAGCACCAGCGCAAAATTGCAGGAGATATGGCACACAAGGTTACGCTGATTCCGGGCGATGGCATCGGCCCTGAAGTTACAAACGCCGCGGTGCGCATTGTGGATGCGTCCGGGGTGAAAATTGAGTGGGAGAAATTTGCCGCCGGCTCAGAGGCATTTGCCAAGTACGGCGAATACATCCCCAAGGAACTTACGCAGTCCATTGAGCGCACCGGCCTGGGCTTGAAAGGACCGGTAACTACGCCGATCGGCGGCGGGTTTTCCAGCATCAACGTGGCACTGCGCAAGCAATTTGAGCTGTTTGCCAACTTTAGGCCTATCCGCAACCTGCCTTCCCTGCCCACGCGCTATCCCAGTGTTGACCTAGCTATTTGCCGTGAAAATACAGAAGGCCAGTATTCGGGAATCGAGCATGAAGTGGTGCCTGGAGTGGTGGAGTCGCTAAAGATCATCACCGAGAAGGCCTCCACACGGATTGCGCGGTTTGCGTTTGAGTATGCGCGACGGGAAAAGCGCAAGCGCATCCATGCCATTCACAAAGCCAACATCATGAAGATGAGCGATGGCCTATTCCTACGCTGCTGCCGCGAGGTGGCCAAGGAATATCCTGAGATCACTTACGGCGAGCACATCATCGACAACACATGCATGCAGCTGGTGATGAATCCTTACCAATATGACGTGCTGGTGATGGAAAATCTTTACGGCGATATTATTTCCGACCTATGCGCGGCATTTGTCGGCGGGCTGGGGCTGGTGCCGGGAGCGAACATCGGCACGCACTGCGCGATTTTTGAGGCTGTCCATGGCTCGGCGCCGGACATCGCGGGCAAAGACATTGCCAATCCGACGGCGGTGTTGCAGTCGGCTGTGCTGATGCTTCGCCACATGCGCGAAGTGGAAGCCGCAGATAAAGTCCATGCAGCGCTGGAAAAGACTTACAAAGAAAAGCTGCACCTCACGCGCGATGTGGGCGGCACAGCCGGCACCAGCGAGTTTGCCGATGCGGTGATCGCCAACATGGAACATGTGGCGGTGGCGACCGGGGATTAGGGCTCGAGGCATGAAAGTCTACCGAGGATATTAATGTCACTTGAAATGCATGTTTTTCTAAAGAAGAGCAGCATTCCAGACAGAGAGTCATGGCAAGAGGGTGTCAATTCTCTTGGACTCCCCCTCGTATTCGATCCGGAGTTAAATCCATTGGTGGACAGCGGATTCTCTCCTTCAAAACTAAAAAATGTAGAGTCGGGATTTGAAATCGTCTCAGGACCTGCACAAGATATCCTGCAGAATTATACGCATTTGGCCAAGACAATTGCCGATCGAGACTGGTGCATTTCATTCAGGTGGGGTGGCGACTTAAATGAGTGCGCTTGCGTGCTGGCAGCGAGTGCGGGTTTGGTAAAACTCTGCGGCGCGGTGGCTTTCTATCCAGAAGATGACCTGATCTATGATCTGCATCGACTTCAGGATGATGCAAAGGGCTGTCTCGATGCAACGGGTTGAACTTTTACAGTTGCTGCAGCCGCAATAGAAGGAAGCGAATGAGGATAATTTTTGTACGGTTTTTACTTTTGGCTGCTTTGCTGGCGCTACTACTCGCGCTCGGTTGCAAGTCCCAGCCCGTTTCCGAACAGCCTGCGGCTGCGTCGAAGCCCGCGACAATCAGCGTTGACACATCTACCGCTGGCACGATTAGCGGCGTGGTGAGCCTGAAAGGTCAGGAGCTGAAAATGAAGCCTCTGGATATGACTGCCGATCCAGGATGTCCAACGGGACCTCAACCGGCGGAAGTTGTGGTTGCGAATGCAGGCAAGCTGGCAAATGTTTTTGTCTATGTGAAAGAAGGCTTGCCACAGGGCAATTTTGCTGTTCCGAGCGAGCCTGTCGTACTCGATCAGAAAGGCTGCCGCTACATTCCCCACATTCTGGGCATTATGGTCGGCCAACCGCTGAAGATTACCAATACAGATACGGCCGACCACAACATCCATGACATGCCAAGCAAGAACCCGCCGTTCAATGAATCGCAGATGCCCACGGACAAGCCAGTCACCAAAAAGTTTGCCAACCCGGAGATGATGATTCCGGTACAGTGCAACCAGCATCCATGGATGCGGGCTTACATCAACGTAATGTCGCACCCATACTTTGCCGTGAGCGCTCCTGATGGAAGCTTTGAGATCAAGAACCTGCCGCCGGGAGAATACACGATTGCCGCGGTGCATGAAAAATTCGGCGAACAGACGATGAAAGTGAAGATCGGGCCGAAGGAGAATGCGAAGACGGCGTTCACGTTTACTGCCGCTGTGCCGTAAGTTCTTGTGCTTGCGAAAGGCCACTTGATCGCGCCCGATCTGCTGGAGAGCGGCAAGCTGATTGAGTATTATGACCGATACGTTTTACCGAGGCGTCCAGTGTGGATGGCTGCTGAAAAGGCCGCCGGCAAAGCCGATCTGATAGACCAGTAATATTCCGAATGCCAGGCTGAGAAGGCCTGAGACTAATCCAAGCCGATGTGAGAATTTTTGTCGGCCCTTTCCCATAAACGTAAAGGCGGAAGCAATGCTCATGGTGATCAGCATCATGCCGCCAACAGTTCCTGCTCCAAAAACGAGCAGATAGACTAGAGCCCATCGCGGATTGGGAATTGCAGCCAGAACAAGCAGAGCTACCGCCGCAGAACCGGCAAGCCCGTGGACCACGCCAACAATAAATGGCCTGATCGGACGATATAAAGCGAGCTTGCCGAAAACACGATCAAACAGCGCCAATGGCGTGCTATCGGCACGATGTGGATGCGCTTCCGGTGCGTGCCCGTGAGCATGGCTATGAACGTAGTCGCCATGAGCGTGCGAATGCGCGTGCAGGGCTTCAGAACCCATATCGGCCTGGCTTGCAAACGCCGGAGCGGAACGCATGAACGCCGCGACATTCATGATGCCGAGAACAATCAGCATAAGCGCGACGGAAAACTCCATACTCAAACCAATGCGAGCAGGGATGACCACATCAAAGAGAATGATCAAAGCGCCCACCACAAAAATGGTCAGCGTGTGGCCCACGCCCCAAAATGCGCCTGTCAGCGCAGCGCGCGCAAGCTGGCGCTGGCGCGTCACGATGGTTGTAACGGCAATTACATGGTCCGGATCAGTAGCGTGGCGCATCCCCAGAAAAAAACCTACCGCGATGATGGAAAGAAAACTACCCATGGCCTCTCTTCTAAAATCTTTTACCTAACCGGCTGTTGCAGTCCAGTCAACGCTCACCGATCGTAAATATCTGTGAACAGCTTCAGGCGGCATTGGTCTGCTTCGCGAAGGCTATCGGAACTCAGCCTCCACGTCCAGTTGCCGCCAAGAGTCCCTGGTGTGTTCATGCGGGCCTCGCTGCCCAGCCCAAGAACATCCTGCATGGGAAACAAAACGGTGTTCGCGACGGACTTCATGACTTCACGAATAAAAATCCAATTTACTTCACGATCGAGCTGGTCGGCGGTGACGCCAAAGTAATTCTGTGCGTCCACATATTCTTTTTTTACGTCAGCTTGAGTACGGGTGCTTTGCGCCACGCCGGAACGCCACCATCCGAACATGGTGTCATTGTCATGTCCGCCGGTGTAAGCCACAAGTTGCGGCTCATAGTTGTGCGGCCGAAAAGTGGGCGCCTGGGGATCAGTGCTGAACGCAAACTGCAGAATCGCCATCCCGGGATAGCCGAACTGCTTCCGGATAGCTTCGACCTCAGGTGTGATCACGCCCAGGTTCTCAGCGACAATCGGCAGAGGCCCAAGAGCATCCGTGAGTACCTGAAAGAGTTCCCTGCCAGGCCCTTTGACCCACTTGCCATTCATCGCGGTCGGCTCCCCTGCGGGTATTTCCCAATAAGCTTCGAATCCGCGGAAATGGTCGAGCCGCACCATGTCGAACATTTTGAGCGAAGCCCGAAGCCGTTCAATCCACCAGCGGTAGCCGTCTTTCTTTATGACGTCCCAACGGTATAGCGGATTTCCCCAGAGCTGCCCAGTGGCGCTGAAGTAATCAGGAGGAACGCCTGAAACCTTGAGCGGATTTCCCTTTTCATCCAGCCAGAACATTTCAGGATGTGCCCACACGTCGGCGCTGTCATGCGCGGCATAAATGGGAATGTCTCCCATAATGCGGATCCCACGTCGTTCGCATTCCTGTTGAATCGCTTTCCACTGGCGAAAAAATACAAATTGCCAGAACTTGTAGGCATCGATTTCAGAAGAGAGCCTTTCACTCCATCTCGCCAAAGCCGCGTGATCGCGCGCAGCCAGTGCCGGGTCCCATTCCGTCCATACCTTTCCCTGATGCGCATCCTTGGCCGCCATGAAAAGCGCATAGTCATCCAGCCATGTTCGGTTTTCTTGTACGAATTTTTCAAAATCAGATCTCTGTTCTGATTTCGCCGATCCGAAAAACATCGTCGCCGCTTTTCGAAGCAAACTGAATTTCCAGGGAATCACCAAACTAAAGTCCACGCGGTCTTCGGGAAAGTTCGGCAATGATTGCAGCACCTCTTGAGCAAGCAAACCTTCCACGGCCAATGCTTCCAGGCTGATGAGTATTGGATTTCCAGCGAACGCCGATAGGGATTGATACGGCGAATCGCCGTATCCGGTGGGATTCAATGGAAGCACCTGCCAGATTTTTATTCCTGAATCATGCAGATAGGAACCAAAACGTAACGCTTCCTGCCCCAATTCGCCGATTCCATAGGCGCCGGGCAGAGATGTGGGATGCAGCAGTATGCCGGCTGATCGCGGAAATATCATTGCAGTTGTTCCAGAATCCCGTGAAGCGGAATACGTATCCAATCCGGCCGATTCTCAAGTTCGTACTCTATCTCCATCAATCCTTTTTCAAGAGTGTAGGCATCAAGCAATGCCTTGATTTCCGGTTGGGTTTGCGGCAGCCAGTGGGCGGCCCCGGCCGTTTCAAAGTATCCTCGCAGGAACAGCGCGCTTATCCATTGATACCAGGCTTTGGCCCATCGCTCCAAGCGCCAATCAGCAGCCTGCGTGGTAACAATCCCGGGAACGTGATTGAAGAGCACCGCGTGCGATACGTAATGCAGTGAGCGGACCATGCTGGCAACATCTTTGATCGGCGACCGTTTAATGCGCCGCTCGCTCATGGGCCGTGTATAGTCTCCATCAAAGTTCTTGATAATGAAATCACTGCCGGTGTAAAGCACATTCCCCAGGTGATAATCCCCATGATGGCGAGTTCGCGTCCCGGAGATGCGCATATCGCGCAGAGCATTGAAGCGTTCCCGAAGCGTGCCCTGCTGTTCAAGCACGGCCCGCGCTTCTTCTTGTGCCGCTCCCGATAACCGCTCCACATTCTGGCCAAGCGCATCGAGTGACTTATTCATCTGCGCCAGCAGTCCATGATAAAGACCGTGACGATAGAACTCGGTAATCGGCTCAGGCGCAAAGTCCGGCATCTCAGGATGGCTGCTGAGCGCCGCGTGCATTTCAGCAGCGCAGCGCCCAAGCAGGACTGCCGTCTCAGCGTGTCCGCCAAGCAATTCATTGATGGCCCGTGGCACCGGTTGAGAGGACAAGGCGAATGGAGTGCCTATCTTCAACTCCTTCAGGCGCGGATCATCTTCACCAATGGCAAGAGCGCGCTCGAAGAAAAGTCCAAGGTGGTCAAGCGTGTACATCCATCCATCGGCCGCATTGCGAACGTAAGATGTGAGAGTTCCAAGAGTTGTTACTGTCTCAGTCTCATCATCTTGAGTTGCACGGTACTCGATTGCGCCTAATGTGCGCGCAATGTGAGGAAAGTTCGTGTGGTTCGTCAGGAACTCGCCAATTTCGCGATCCGGATTCTGGCCGGCTTCAACTTCACGATATAGAGTGAAAACAAAGTCCTGGCCCAGCGTTACAAGGATCTTGTGAGCATCCAGTGTTTGCGGCTGAGGTTCCAGGTTGGAGCGAACGCGGCCCCATGCCTCACGAAAAGCCCGCGTGTGCGTGCCTACGATATCACCATTTTCTCCCTTGATGCGGCGGCGGCGCAGCATGGCTTTCAGCAGCGCATCATTAAACTGCCGGTCAAAAACAGAGCCGTACAGAATCGATTGCGGATCAGACAGACCCTTTACCTTCGCCAGGACCGTGTAAAGTCTTTCCCGCAAAATTGTCTCGGCATGTTCTCCTGTTGCAAGCGAAAGCGGAACCGTAAAGGTTTCTGGTTCACCGTCAGTATATTCAACGTTTACCCGCAGGATGTGCGCCATTGTTTCCGGCAAAGCAATTACATCATGGATACGCACATGCCTGATCGTCCGATGTTTCCTGGCAAACCATGATCGCCGGCGCAAGATCAGCGGAAGCAGCTTGGCAATGGCATTACGCGTACTCGTGCCGAAGATTTCCTGCGCATCCACCGCAAGCACAGGTATGTCTTCCGCTCGTGCCGTCACCGACAATGATTCCTGGCTATGCTCTCGGGGCTGTAGATGAAACCACTGGAATGCGTGCGGTCCCAGCGAAAGCAGGTACGGTTGTTCCGTGATCGCCGGGAAATTATTTCGGCCAAAAACCTCAACCGGCACGGATTCACGGTGCCGGGACAAGTCCAGTTCCGCGCATTGGGTAAAGCGCGAAAGATTGGCTACCACGAGGATCTTCTCGCCCTCAAACTCGCGCACAAAAGCCAATATTTTTCGATTCGCGGGAAACAGTATTTCCATTTTTCCGCGCCCGAAAGCCGGGTGCTGTTTGCGTTGCGCAATCATGCGCTTCATCCACCATAATAACGAGTGCGAGTTGTTATTCTGCGTCTCTACATTGAGAGCTTCGTAGTGATATTCCGGATCAATATTTACTGGAAGGTACAGCTTCTGCGGATTGGCCCGGGAAAAGCCTGCATTGCGGTCTGGGCTCCATTGCATGGGAGTACGGACTCCGTTGCGGTCGCCGAGATAGATGTTGTCACCCATTCCAATCTCGTCGCCATAGTAAAGGACCGGGGTCCCAGGCAAGGAGAGCAGCAGCGCATTCATTAGTTCAATACGCCGACGATCATTTTCCAGCAATGGCGCAAGCCGCCGGCGAATGCCAAGGTTGATCCGCATCCCACGGTCCTGGGCGTAAGTGCGATACATGTAATCGCGCTCTTCATCCGTCACCATCTCCAGCGTAAGTTCGTCATGGTTGCGCAGGAACATGGCCCATTGGCAATTTTCCGGGATCGGCGGCGTGATACGTAGAATCTCTGTAATGGGGTGGCGGTCTTCCATACGCAGGCCCATGAAAAGGCGCGGCATGATGGGAAAATGGAACGCCATGTGGCATTCATCGCCATTTCCGAAATAGGCTACGGCGTCTTCCGGCCACTGATTGGCTTCCGCCAGCAGCATGCGGCCTTCATACTTTTCGTCCACATGCCTACGCAGCTCTTTTAACGCCGTGTGGGTTTCCGGCAGGTTCTCACAGTTGGTGCCCTCGCGCTCAAACAGGTACGGAACAGCGTCCAGACGCAAGCCGTCCACGCCCAGATCGAACCAGAAATCCATAGCGGCAAACATGGCTTTGCGTACCTCAGAGTTTTCCCAATTGAGGTCCGGCTGGTGCGAATAAAATCGATGCCAGTAATACGCCTTGGCAACTGGGTCCCAGGTCCAGTTGGAGCTTTCAAAGTCTTTAAAAATGATGCGGGCGTCGCGATATTTGTCTGACGTATCGCTCCAAACGTAAAAGTCACGCCAGCGGCTGCCGGGCGGAGCATGCCGCGAACGCTGAAACCAGAGATGCTGGTCAGAGGTATGGTTGAGCACCAGTTCGGTAATCACTTTCAGGCCGCGCCGCTTCGCCTCCCGCATGAAGCGTTGAAAATCCTTCAACGTGCCATAGGAACGGTGCACATCCGTGTAGTCGGATGTGTCATATCCATCGTCTTTCAGGGGTGAAGGACAAAAGGGCAAAAGCCAGATCGCGGTAACGCCAAGATCTTCCAAATATGGCAATTTCTGGGTTAGTCCGCCAAAGTCACCGATGCCATCGGTAACGCTGTCAAAAAAAGCCCTGACATGAACTTCGTAAATGATTGCGTCTTTGTACCAATCCTGCATGCGGTCGAGGTGAACTGAATAGGACTACTAAATTGTATCTGGAGTTGGCTGCTGAATGGCACAACGTAGCGATCTCTGCCGAGATCACCACCAAGAATTAAGATGCCGGCGGCAGCGCCCGAATCAAAAATGTCTCTCTGCAAAAGAAAGCGCCAAGACAATCCGGTCCAGGAGGACGTTTTAGTCGTGGCGCTTTGAGTTTACGCGACCTGAGAACTCCGCTGGGCCTGTTCTAAAAATTGCAACAAGCCCTGGTTAACCTGGTCTTTGAGCGTGGAGCAGAGCCCGTGCGGCGCGCCCGGATAGATTTTCAAGGTCGAACCTTTCACAATTTTAGATGAGAGCATGGCCGCGGCTCCGATCGGGACAATCTGATCGTCGTCGCCATGGATAATGAGTGTTGGTATGTCAAACTTCTTCAAGTCCTCAGTGAAATCGGTTTCTGAAAATGCCTTGATGCATTCGTAAGCGCCCTGTAATCCGCACAACATCCCCTGCAGCCAGAAAGAATCACGCAGACCTTGCGACACCTTTGCTCCTGGCCTGTTGGCGCCATAAAACGGGACACTCAAGTCCTTGAAGAATTGCGCGCGGTCAGCAAGAACGGCGGCCCGGATTTGGTTGAAAGCATCTATGGGCAGTCCTGCGGGGTTAGCAGGCGTTTTTACCATGAGTGGCGGGACTGCGCTGATCAGCACCGCTTTGGCTACGCGCTTTGTGCCGTGGCGGCCAATATAGCGAGCTACTTCTCCGCCGCCAGTTGAGTGGCCCACATGAACGGCATCTTTGAGATCGAGTTTCTCGACCAGAGTTGCCAGATCGTCGGCATAGGTATCCATGTCATTGCCGTTCCACGGCTGGCTTGAGCGGCCATGGCCGCGGCGGTCATGCGCAATGCAGCGATAGCCATTGGACGCAAGAAAAATCATCTGATCTTCAAATGCATCCGAGCTTAAAGGCCAGCCATGGCTAAAGACCACGGGCTGCCCTTTGCCCCAATCTTTGTAGTAAATCTGCGTTCCGTCCTTGGTCGTAATCGTATTCATAAACCGTCTCCTTGTTTAAAGGGTTGACGTGTGCCAGCAGGAGGATTGTTGCGACGATAAGCCGGCGGAAGAGTGTGGCAAGAAATTCAAAGACCTATGCCTTCGGTTGAAGTGCGGTAACGTTCGAGCCTCAAAGAATATCGTTCTCTACCATACTCTTATTTTTCAGCTCTCGTATTGAGTCGCGGGACGACAAAGGTTATGGTGCAAAGGCATATGCCTGGTCCATATCGCGGTATCTGGGAGCAAAGATAATTTCAGCTCCGCATCAAGAGTCCCACAATCGAAGCCGACATGAGATTTGCCATGGTGCCGGCGATCATGGCGCGGAAGCCGAGTTTGGCGAGTTGGTCACGCTTGTTGGGCGCCAGCGCGCCAATGCCGCCGATCTGGATTCCGATGGAGCTGAAGTTGGCAAAGCCGCAGAGAGCAAATGTGGCGATGGTAACGGAGCGTGGATCAAGCGCCGCCTTCATGGCGCCGAGATCCGAATAGGCGACGAGTTCATTGATCACCGTCCGCGTACCCAGAAGGCTACCGACTGCGCCAATGTCTTTTCCCGGAACACCGATCAACCATGCGACGGGAGCAAAAATAACGCCAAGCACCTTTTGAATGCTTTGCGGGAAAAACGCGAAGTGGTTGTGCGTCCAGCCCATGATGCCGTTCACCATGGCGATGAGAGCCAAAAAAGAGATCAACATGATGGCGACGTTAAAGGCGAGCTGTCCGCCATCGATAGTGCCGCGTGCGATGGCGCCAAGAATGTTCGCGTCCTTATGCATCTCCTCTTTGGAGATTTCCACGGTGCCGACTGTTTTAGGCTGCTCTGTTTCCGGCACCAGCATCTTGGCCATCAGGATTGTCCCAGGCGCTGTCATGATGACGGCCGCCAGCAGGTTTTCCGCTTTGATTCCGTAGCCGATGTAAGCCGCCATAATTCCGCCGGAAACATGGGCCATCCCTGCTGTCATAATGGTCATCAGCTCCGACCGAGTGCATTCCGGGAGCAAAGGCCGAATGGTGAGAGGCGCTTCAGTTTGGCCCATGAAGATTGACGCTGCAACGTTTAGAGATTCCGCGCCGCTCACGCCCATCAAGCGATTCATTACCCAAGCCATGCCCTTGATGATGATCTGCATCACGCCAAGGTGATACAACAATGCAAAAAAAGCCGAGACAAAAATGATGGTCGGCAATACCTGAAAAGCGAAGATGAAACCCAGATGAGAGGAACCCGGATCGAGAAAAGGCAAATGCGCGTTGGGATCGGCGGGATAGCCGAGATTTCCAAAAACAAATGTTGACCCTTTAAAAGCGTAAGCCAGCAGTTTATTCACAGCTGTTCCGGCTGTTTGCAACGTCCGCTGGCCCCAGGTAAAGCGGATTACGACCCAGGCAAACAGGAATTGCAGGCTCAGCCCCCAAAGGACTGTCTTGAGCCGGATAGCGCGGCGATTGGTGGAGAATAGATAAGCGATCGACAAAAAGACGATGATGCCCAGCAAACCCGCGTATCGCGACATTGGGTCCTTCTAAGAGAAAGTTGAGATGGCGTTGAAAAAATCTCGTCCATTGTAGCTGGAATGTCAAGCGGAGAAGGATGCGGGAAAGTTCATTGCTTTATCGGGGAACTTCAATGCTCTACAGAATCATGCCGATGATCTTCTCAACAGCAGCGATAAAAGAATCGAAATCCTGTTCGGTAATGAGAGATCCAAATTCGAAGTACACAAGGTAATTCGCATTCGTGGCTACAATACCTTCTAACCTGGAATTTGCAATAAGTCTCAGCTTATCGGGAGACAAGAACGCGACAACAGCAGCAGGATCAGGCCCCCTCAACCAGTAATGTGCCGTAAAATCCTGACATTTGCCGGGGTCGAGGTCGATTTCCGGCTTAGGGCGGCTCACTGCCCTGGCGACAAAATCTTCCACCGCATGCGCAACAGACTTTTTCCCCACCGAAAACCGGGGCAGTCCCCCCGCCTTGATCTTTGCCACCTTGTAGCAAATATTTCTGCCACTTGAATCGGGCCGGGGTGAACTTTCGCTGTAATTGAAAATCGTGACCTCTTTCGAGTGCAGATTGCAGGTAAACGCCAGCCAGTCTCCTGTGCCGTTCTCCAGTCCATCGACGTCAGAGATATCGGAAGATGCCTTAACGAAACTCTTGAGAGCCGGATTCCTCAACATCTCCAACATGGAGCTGTCAACAGCTTGCGCCACGGAAGGATTCACCAGGCTGTAGCCTCTTTTTCGCGTGTATTCAAGGATTGTTCGTACCTTGTTTCGCGGACGACCACCCTTGAGCAGCCTGAATAGAGCCGGCACAACAATGCTCAAAACAAAAAAAAGAATGACGAGTAGATACATATTTGGCATAGAGCTTTGTAAGGGCTGCATCATCAGATGTAATCCGGATTCCCACTGAGGGAAAGCGTGATTGTGATTATGATTCAGAATCTGCCTTCAAATTGGGAAAACGTTTTTTCCAGAATCCATTCCTGACGAGCCTTCTCACTAGACTCCAAAAACGCGGTGCAGGCGGCGGAAAGTTTGTCGGCTGCCGGGTTATCTTGATTGCACACCCTGACCTTCCCGTCGCTTTTCTCGCCCCACAAATTGGATCCGGGGAGAAAGCTGTGTTCGAGACTGTTTCGAGCGAACCGTTTAAGTTCACGATAATTCAGGCGATACGTCTCCGCGGCGCGCTCAAATTCTTGGGTGATATCGCCGCGAGAAACGCCGGGATCGTCTGTGGCAAGAACAACGGGCACACCGAACTTGAGATACATGGGCAGAGGATGATGATCGCCGGTAACGTTGAGAATCACGTCATTGCTGGTGAGGCAGATTTCAACCAGAACACTATCTCGGGCCATCATGTGCAAAAGAGATTCAGGGTCGGATTCTTGCATGATGTCTACGCCATGGCCGATGCGTTCGGCATGGCCTTGCGCAATGGAGGCACGAATATGAAACAGTTCCTCCGGCGGAACAAGATTTTGTGTGAGTTCACCGGCGTGCAGTGTGATGTGAACCCTGGGATAAATACTATGCAGAAAGTCCAGCATACGCATATGCAGATTGAAATCGTGGATGGGCAGATATGCATCTTCAGGCATCACCAGATTCAGGCCGACGACACGCGGGTCTTTAGAAGCCATCTCAAAACCGGCCAGGATCTGAGCGAAAACCATTTCTTTCGGTAGGCCCCGCGCCACCTGATATAGATAGCGTGCCTCAACGTTGCAGCCATGATCGGGTTGGGACTGGCCGCAGCGGAGCTCTTCCTGCTCTTTCTTTTCAATATCGTCGAGAGATTTGCCGGCGTCGGCTACGATCTTTGGCAGTCCACTGGACATGAGCTGCTCACGTAATGTACGCAGATCATCGTTCCATCCCAGAGAAGCGCCAAGACGGGTTGCGGCTCCTCCATCAGGGTTGAACATGGTTTCAAAATATTGGAGATGACCGGCAGCAGCGCGGGATCTGACTTCCGCCAGCATATCCGCGGTATGGCCATTGGCGGCGAGACTAAATTTGCTGAAGGTGGCAAAGAAATGGTCGTGGCCGGATTCAGCGCCGGCAATGAACTGACGCATGGAGAGCGCGTCCAGCAGATGGCCATAGAGAGTGCTGTCTTGCAAGGCAACACTCGCGGGTGGTTTGCCAGCAGCAGGATCGCATGGGGGCGGCATGAGTGCGAGAGCTGCGCGATCAACGCATAAGCCATCCTGCACGGCATACTTGATGAAGCTTTCCGCATAGACCGCGCCGACAAGATGGTTGTGAAGATCGCCACCCTTGGGCATTTGCTGCAGGAAGGCGTGCAGAAGCAGAGGCTTATTGCGAATCGACTCAAAATAGCGGGCGGTCTTTTGCTCTGCTGTAGCGGCCGGTGCAGGCTTCTTTTGGCACCAAGCTGAGGGAGCGTGAATCGCAATAAAAAGCGTGAGCAGGCAGATGCGAAGAGCTTTCAACGAGCGAGAGGCTAACATGGAGGGAACTATAGCATTACAATTTGAGTTTCCGCACGGCGCTCAAGCTGCGCTGGCGATGGAAAGGACTTGCGCGACCAACGATGAGCATCAGCGACGATTTTACGCAGGCAGAATTCGCAGCCAAGCATATTTCCTCAAAGAGTCCGATTAAACCGACCGTGGCTATTGTGCTGGGATCGGGGCTGGGCGGATTCGCCGATGAGATGACCGAGGCGGTCCGCATCAGCTACAACGATATCCCGCATTTTGCGCGCTCGACCGCGGTGGGTCACGCAGGGCAACTGGTGATGGGCAACATCGGCGAGTGTCCGGTAGTGGTGATGCAGGGGCGCGTGCATCTTTATGAAGGTTATCCGGTGCGCAGCGTGGTGTTTCCGATGCGAGTGTTTTCGCGCATGGGAGTGCGCGCCGCAATCCTGACGAACGCCGCCGGCGGCATCAATCCGGAATACGGACAAGGGCGGCTGGTGGCGATCAGCGACCACATCAACATGCAAGGGCAGAACCCGCTGGTGGGGCCCGAAGATCCGAATCTCGGTTTGCGGTTCATCGACATGAGCGAAGCGTATTCGCGCGACTATCGCAAGATCGCGGTTGAGGCGGGAAAGCGGCTTGGCATTCCCGTGGGCCAAGGCGTGTATGCAGCCATGCTGGGGCCGAGCTATGAAACACCGGCGGAGATACGTTTTCTGCGGACGGTTGGCGCGGATCTGGTGGGAATGTCCACGGTGCCGGAAGTGATTGCTGCGCGACAGATGGGAATAAAGGTGTTGGCGATTTCCTGCGTGACCAACATGGCCGCCGGAACAACCGACGCACCCATCAACCATGAAGAAGTGCTGGAAATCGGCAAGAAAATTTCCGGACAATTTAAAGCGCTGCTGCGCGAGGTGGTGCCGCTGATCGCGCAGGATGTTGCCCAGGGATAAGAAAAACACAAGGTCCCTCCGGCCTACTCGCACGCTGAAGACTACGCGTGCTCGCCTAACGGCCCTCGGGATGACGGCTTGATAAAAGGTCATTCGTCGCCGATGACACGATGGACCAGTTGCCGCTTTTGCAGCAGAGGAGCCGGTTCAATCGTATAGCTCTTTTCGATCAGCGGAGTGGTGCTGGCCAGACGCTCAGCGGAGTTGTAATAGACGGTGCAGAGCGCTTCGCCAGCGGAAACACGGTCACCAATTTTTTTATGGACCATAATTCCCACGGCTGGATCAACCGTGTCTTCTTTGCGCGCGCGGCCGCCGCCAAGAAGCACTCCCGCAGTGCCGATCTGCTCACACATGATGGCGGTGACGAAGCCGGAAGCGGGGCTCTTGATATCGGCTTTTTGTTTTGCCTGCGGCAGCAGCCCGGGATCGTCCATCACCTCGGCGTTTCCACCCTGAAGGCTGATCATCTCGCGGAATTTTTCCCGGGCCTTGCCGGTGGCAATCATTTGCTCGGCCAGTTCCCTGCCTTCTGCAAGGCTGCGGACACGCTTGCCCAGCAGAAACATTGAGGCTGAGAGCACCAGGCTGAGTTCGCGCAGATCGTCAGGCCCTTGGCCGTTCAGGACATCGATGCACTCGGCGACTTCCAGTGCGTTGCCCACGGCGCGGCCTAGAGGCTGGTCCATGTCAGTTATCAGCGCAGAGACGCGCTTGCCCAGGCGCTGGCCCGTTTCAACCATTAGCTCGGCAAGAAAGACCGCATCTTTTTCTGACTTCATGAATGCGCCGCTGCCGGTCTTTACGTCGAGCACCAGAGCATCAATGCCTTCCGCCAGCTTTTTGCTCATGATGGAAGCGCAAATCAGGTACGGACTTTCCACCGTGCCAGTAACGTCACGTAGCGCGTAAAGCTTTTTGTCGGCGGGCGCGATTTCCGCAGTCTGGCCAATCAGTCCTGCGCCGCACTGTGCCAGCACGCGGCGAAAGTCCGCGACGGAGAGATTCACGTTGAAGCCGGGGATGGATTCCAGCTTGTCCAGCGTGCCGCCGGTGTGGCCCAGGCCACGTCCGCTGATCATCGGCACATACAAGCCTGCGGCCGCAACAATCGGCGCAATGATCAAAGATGTTTTGTCGCCGACTCCGCCGGTGGAATGCTTGTCGGCTTTGGCGGCAGGCAGCTCGGAAAAATCGAGCACCTGGCCGGAGTGAAGCATAGTTTCGGTCAGCGCGGCAAGTTCAGCGCGCGTCATGCCGCGCAGCAGCACAGCCATCAGCCAGGCCGACATCTGGTAGTCGGGAATTTCGTCACGGGTATAGCCGTTGACGAGAAACTCAATTTCGTTGCGCTGCAGCTCGACGCCATCGCGCTTGCGGCGGATCAGGTCTGTGACTAGCATTATTTTTCAGGGGCTAAAGCCCCAAGTTATTTTCAGCTCTTACGGCACGGATAAATCCGTGCCCTGACACTTGTATCGCGCAGGAGACATTTTCACTTCGGCGAAACCGTGCCCTGACACTTGTATTGAGTGAGGAAACATTTTCTGTGTCCGTGAAAGCGTGCCCTGGTCCTTACAGGGGCTAAAGCCCCAATTGTTTTTGAGCTCTTATGGCGCGTCTAAAGCCGCGCCCTGACACTTGTCTCGCACGATAAAACATTTGTCCAGATCGACAAGATTGCAGGCTAATATTTTCAGGGGCTAAAGCCCCAACTTTTTAAGTCTTACGGCACGGCTGAAGCCGTGCCCTGACACTTGTCTATCAGGTCAGGCGAAAAGTTTCCGGCAGCAGGTCGGCGATGTTCATCTCCATGTAGTCGGTCTGGCCGCGAAACACTACAGCCGTGTTCGCGCCGAATTCAGCAATCACCTGGCGGCAGGCACCGCAGGGAGGACACGGCACGTCATTTTCCGTCACAATGGCAATGCCCCGCAGCTTCAACTTGCCCTGGACCTGATGCACAGCGTTAAAAATCGCCGCCCGCTCGGCGCAGATGGTTAGCCCGTAAGAGGCATTTTCCACGTTGCTTCCGGTATACAGGTGGCCATCGTCGGTAATAACCGTGGCCCCGACGCGAAACTTTGAATAGGGCGCGTAAGCGTGCTGGAGCGCCGCGGTGGCCATTCCCAACATCATGGCGCGCTCCTTGTCTGTGAGTGCGATTGGTGGCATTCAGTGACTCCTCAATGAGAACAGATACAGTAACATTTTTGTGTGGATAGAATATCTTAGCGCATTTGAGCGAGCGAAGCAATAGCGAATAGGACAGGGCGCATCGCGGAGGCGCGGAGAAGAAAGCTTTGGCCGCACATTGCGCAGAGGAACGCTGATAGGAAATGGGCCGGGCCAGCGCTATTGTGACAACGCCCTTTGCCGCGGATCAAACGCGGAGCCGAGGAAGGGCAAGGCTGCACGGCTGATGATATTAGTAAGTTCCATCCGAACCGCTGCCGCTGCTGAAACTACCACCACCCCCGCCCGAATCGCCGCCGAGCCAGCCGCTTGAGCTTGAATTATTCAGCGTGGAAGACAATGGAGTGTCAGGCGCTTCCTGCGAACAACAAATTGCCTCCTGCATCTGGTTATGAGAGTTGTTCAGTATTTGATCGATAATCAGCCAATCAAACACGGACATTGAGCTGCCCTGACGGGCCCGCTCATAATCCTGGCGGCTCTGCAATAAGAGCTGGTTGACTGTGTCCGTCCTCGAGCTGTCGCGGACATCCGTGATTTCAAATCGTTCGCGGGAAAGCTTTTCCATCATAACCTGGCTCTGCGCCTTCGCTTCTTTGATCTTCGCAATGCTCTCTTTGGTGCTTTCCAGCAGGTTGCGTTCCATCTCAGAGCTGGTCCGAACGCGGACCATTTCATCGTAGGACTCCAGTTTCGCAGGATCGATCCACTGTGCGTCTACTTTAGTTTTCAAAATCCGGTCCGGCTGCCCGGCCAGGCTCTCGCGCAGTTTGCCAATGTCCTGCTCTGGCATATCCCGGGCGCAATCATCCAGAATGCGCTGTATTTCCACGGCGTTCTTTTCTGCGGCGCTCAGATTATCCGCAATTGTGGTGCCCGCTTGGGCCATCTCCGCAAGCTTTGCCTCGCGACGGCGCGAACGCCGAATGACCAGCGCAAGCAGGACGCCCAAGACAAGCACGGTAACGAACACGGAACCGATCCTGGTGTCACTCTGGGCCTGCCTGGCTTCCGTCTCGTGGCGCTGGCGTTCAGCTTGCCATGCCTCCTCAGCACGCCGCTTGCGGTCGATTGTCTCTTGCTCCGCATCTGCCTTGCGCACCTGGAGCCGCTCCTCCCATGTTGCAACACCAAGATGGTGCATCATTGCCAGAACGGTTTCTTTCAACCCGGCGTAGTATTCGCCCCGCTTGAAGTTTGGCAGCAGATTTTGCCGGGTAATCTGTGTGGCATCAGAATCCGTGAGGTCCGCCGACAGGCCGCCGGCAACTCTGAGCGCATACGCCCGTTCATTCGGCGCCCACAGCAGCACAATGCCGTTGTCTCTGCCAGCTTTGCCTATTTTCCAGGAATCTCCAATGCCCGTGGCATAGTTTCTGGCAGATAGCCCGTCAAGGCTATTGACCACCACCACCACAAATTCAATAGTGGTCTGCCGCTCATATTCCTTAAGCAGGCCCGAAAGTTCTTTGCTCTGGGCTTCGTCCAGTCTGCCGGTATAGTCACTTACTACGCCCTTCATCGCAGGATAACTGGTAGCAGGTTGCGCCAAGACGCCAATGCTAACGGTGAGCAGCAGCAAAAAAATTATGAGCCGTTTAGCCATGGTTCTCTCCCAGAAATCAGATCTAAAGGGCAATCCAGACACCCTCAATAGCTGGTGACAAATCATGCAAAGGCGTTTCAGCCTTTTGTAGCTCGTTTGTCCGATATTGGCTGCCGATGGTGGCCGCATTCATTTCCCCAGAACCTGATCCTGCGTTGAACCAGCTCAATATGTGGAATAAAGATATCCACCAAAGCCCCTCAGATTGATAGACTGCCTGATTCGAACTCATTTAATGCCAGGGAGAGATGAATGAATTTTGAAAAAACCTCAAATCGGAGGTGGTACGGAGGGCTGTTGGCGCTGATCGTTTTCACAGCTTCAACCGCGGTGGCCGGAGTGGGCGACGACATCCCAGGGCGAGATCCGAAGCAGGCGATCGACACCGAATACACCAAGAAGATCCTGGAATATACCACGCAGCCGATGTTCGCCTCTCCCCTGGTGGATTACCTGCCTGCTTCCAAGACCGTTCCGAACCCAAAAGCCGTGCTGGGCGACATTGCAGGCGCACCCGGCATTCTTCCTTACTCAAAACAGGTGTATGAATACATGCGCATGCTGGAAAAGGCCAGCCGGCGCGTGAAGGTCTACTCCATCGGGCATACGGAAGAAGGCCGTGAGATGATCGCGGTGGCGGTTTCGTCGGAAGCCAACCTGGCCCATCTGGAACAGAACCGCTTGCGGCTGGCCCAATTAGCCGATCCACGCACCATCAAGATGGATGACGCTGAGGCCGAGCGCATTATCAACGCCGCGGTGCCGGTGTATTACATTACCGGGACCATTCACTCTCCGGAGACGGGCGCTCCAACGGCGCTGATGGAGCTGGCCTACCGGCTGGCTGTCGACGAGAGCCAGTATATAAAGGACATTCGCAATGGCGTGATCACGCTGATCACGCCGATTGTGGAAGTGGACGGTCGCGACCGAATGGTAGACCTGTATCGCTGGCACCTGGCCCATCCCAAAGACTATTACCCGCCGCTGATGTACTGGGGCAAGTATGTGGCTCATGACAACAACCGCGACGCTATGGCTGTAAGCCTGAAGCTGACCGAGAATGTCCTGAACACCTTCGTTGGCTGGAAGGCGCAGGTGCTGCACGATCTGCACGAATCCGTTCCCTACCTCTACGACAACACCGCGGGCGACGGGCCGTTCAATGCTTGGGTCGATCCCATTCTGACCAATGAGTGGGAGATCCTGGGCTGGCACGACGTGACCGATATGACGCGCCTGGGCATGCCCGGCGTTTTTACGCATGGGAATTTCGATACCTGGTCGCCGGGTTATCTAATGTTCATCGCCGCCATGCACAATGGCATCAGCCGGCTTTATGAGACTTTCGGTAACGGCGGCGCGGATACCGTGGAACGCCAGCTTCGTCCGGAAGAGTACGGCCGCACCTGGTTCCGCCAGGACCCTCCGCTGCCAAAAGCGCTGTGGTCGCAACGCAACAACAACAACTATGAACAGACAGGACTTCTCACTTCGCTCCACTACTTCGTCAAAGAGAAAGAATTCTTCCTGAAGAATTTTTATCTGAAAGCCAAGCGCTCCATCTCAAAGCCGGCCAAAGAGGGGCCGGCTGCTTATGTGTTTCCGGCGGACGATCCTCGGCCTGGCGCGCAAGCCGCTCTTCTGGAGATACTGCGCAAGCAAGGATGCGAGATTTCGCGGTCCACGGCAGCGTTCACGGTAAAACTTCCGGCGAAGAAACCGGCCAGACCCGCCGCCGCTTCTGACAAGGAAGCGAAACCCGGTGAAGTTCCGCCGCAATCGGAGCAGCAGCCGAAGGAAGCCGCTCCTACGGCCACTCCGGCGCCCGAAGCTGCTGCAAAAGAAGCCGCCCAGGGCAAAGACGCGAACTCTAAAGATTCAAGCGTTAAAGACGCTGGCGGCAAAGAGGCGGGTGCTGGAGACAAACCCAAATCGCCGACTCAGCCCACCATCGTCCAACTGCCTGCCGGCAGCTACATTGTGCGCATGGATCAGCCCTATTCACGCATTGCCGACGCGTTGCTCGATCATCAGTACTGGAGTCCGAATGATCCGCAGAAGACTCCGTATGACGATACCGGCTGGACCTTTGGCGAGCTGTTCAACGTCCGCGTGTTGCGCGTCCTTGACGCCAAGGTGCTGGAGACGCCCATGGAAAAAGTTAACGAGGTCAAAGTTCACGGCGGCATGCACGGCGGAAGTTCGATCTTTGTCATCAATGCCAACGCTGATACGGCCCTGGCGACTCTGCGCTACCACCTGAAGGAAGCATCGATCGAAGCTGCCGAGGAGTCCTTTGAAGGTGGAGGACACAAGTTCGCGCGCGGGTCGTTCATCGTCAAGGAGGTCGATACCGAAACGCTGCGGCGGGAAGTTACAGCTCTTGGCCTGACAGCTGTAGGACTTTCCAGCGCGCCGGCCGTCAAGTCTCATCCCGTGCGCGCCGCTCGCGTCGCCTTGCTGCACACCTGGCTGAGCACACAGGGTGAAGGCTGGTGGCGCCTGGCTCTCGACCAGATGGAGATCCCCTACAGTTACATCAATACGCAGCAGGTTGCGCGAGATGACGATCTCCGCTCTAAGTACGATGTGATACTCTTCCCGCCCACCGGCCGCGGCGACGCCATGGCGGTGATTAACGGCTTGCCGATGAGCTGGGGAAACGCGCTGCCGTGGCAGAACACGCCAGAGACGCCGAACATCGGCAAAGAAGATTCGACCGAGGACATCCGGCCCGGGCTGGGATGGAGCGGCGTCGAACATCTGCAGAACTTCATTCAACACGGCGGCGTGCTCGTGACGGTCATGAATACGGCAGGCCTTGCGGCCGACCTGCGCATGGCGCCCGGAGTGGCAATCGAGCCGCCGAAACAAATGAAGATCGTCGGCTCGATTCTGAAATCAGTAAACATGGATGCTGCCAGCCCTATCGCGTACGGTTTCGGCGATAACCTGCCGGTCTACTGCGATAACGGCCCAATCTTCAACATCTCGAATATTGCCGGGAGCCGTGGCGGCCCACGCCGCTTGGGTTCCGAGCCCGGCCCGCGACCTACAGGACGTGGTGACGCCGAAGATCCCGACTTCACCCCCGGACGCCCGAGCGCGGAGGCTCCGGAAGAGCCGCACGCAGAAACCTGGGAGGCCCAGCCACTCACTGACGAGCAGCGCCGCAACAATTTCGCAGTCATTCCGCCAGCCAGCCGCCCGCGCGTGATCTTTCGCTATGCCGACGCGAAAGAGTTGCTGATCTCAGGTTTGGTAGAAGGCGGGAGCGAAATCGCACAGCATGCAGCCGTAGTTGACGTGCCGGTAGGGAGCGGCCACATTGTTTTGTTTTCTACGAATCCCATCTATCGCGCCGAAACCATAGGCAGCTATCCATTAGTGCTTAATACGATTCTCAACTTCGACAGCTTGAACACGGGACGAAAACTCGCAGAAAAATAGCCCAGCGCCGAGGCCAAAGTAAGGGCGCGCGTATGGAGCGATTTGTGATAACGCCATGGCATGGAACTCCAGGACGCAGAGGTAAACCCCGGAGTTGAATCGGCTAAATCTATATTTTCCGGGGTTGAAGCAGGGGAGGGGTGGCAGATAACTCTCCGGCATCGCGCCATCCGAACCACCCCGCAAAGGCGGCCAGAAGGAGGTCCTGATGGTCTCGGAGAAGGTGAAGCACCACGCAGGAATGTGAAGAATAGGCGAATAAAGATAGTTGTTCCATCCAGCTACTTACGGTTGTCTAAGTTCATGTAAGGGAAAGGACACCCGTGGCAGCACAATCGACAACGGTGGCTTCGATGTATCCGGCGACGGCCGAAACAGCCCAGAACCCAGCTCGTAGGTCAGGTTCCCCGCAAGCCAAGGCCCCCAATACCGCTGAATTGACGCTGGTTCCAGCCCGCAACGTTGGGCGGCAAGCCGAAGCCGGTACGGCAGCCAAGGACGAAGCAGTTGCTATAATCCCGCAAATGGGCTGGCAGGAGCTTACGGACGAGGCGCTGATTGCCCGCTACCGCGCGGAAGCCGGCCAGGCACAGGCGGAACAATACATAAACGAACTGTTTCGTCGGCACCACGTAAAGGTGGCGCGCTGGTGCTTGTCAGTCACGGGAGACCGTGAGTCGGCGGCCGATCTGGCCCAGGAAATCTGTGTAAAGGCCTACCAGAACCTGGCTTACTTCAAAGGTCAATCCAAGTTTTCTACCTGGCTCTATTCCATTACCCGCAATCATTGTCTTAATGCAGTCAGGTCCCGCGCGAGCGCCCCGCAAACTGACTCTGACGAATTGGTAATGGACACGCTGCCCGACGTGAAAGACAGCCCGCTGGCACAAGTGGAGCGGAAGCAACAGGGCGAGATTGCCCGGCAGCTAATTAATGAAACGTTGGAAGAAACCGAGAAAGCCGTTTTTACCATGCACTTTGGGGAAGAGCTTCCGCTGGACGTGATTACGCGCATGCTCAACCTGACCAATGCCAGCGGAGCGAAAGCTTTTCTGGTAAGCGCCAAAAGAAAACTGGATAAAGCAGCAAAACGCTGGCAGGCACGAGCATAAAGGAACCGTACCCCTGAGGAGATTTGTCATGGCCGACAATACACAAACCGCAAAGATATGGCAGGAAGCAGCAGCCGCCACTAAAGATTGCCTATCGCTGGAAACGCTGGAGCGCATGCTGGACAACAAGGCTGGCGACGCGAAAGCGGCAGCGCATCTGTCCGGCTGCGCGCACTGCCAGACAGAATTGGCCATGCTGAAGAATTTTGAGCAGTCCACTCCTTCCGCCGATGAAGGCGCAGCCGTGGCCTGGATAGCCGCCCAGTTGGAGCGCCAGCAGAATGCTCCTGCGGCCAAGCAGAAGGTTGCCGCAGTTCCCTTCTGGCGCACGATGTTCCGCGTGCCTTATATGGCCGGAGCAGCCGCGCTGGCTGCAGTGCTGATCTTTGGATTCTCTCTTTACCACGGAAATTCAGATGGTCCGGGCAGGATCAATCCCGGTTTAGGAAGCGGAACTTTCCGTAGCGGATCGATCCACCTTGTGAGCCCGATTGCAGACCAGACCAGCGCACCAACTGAATTCCGCTGGGAAGCTGTCCAAGGCGCCAGCAGCTACACAGTGGAACTGCAAGACGTTGCGGGAATCACGCTGGCGAGCGCGAATTCGGCGCAAAATGTTCTGCCGATGGCGCCGGAGATGCGCGCGAAGATGCTTCCCGGCAAACCGCTCAAGTGGAAAGTCACGGCAAAGGACGCGGCTGGAACAGAGATCGCAAGTTCAAGCAGCGAGCAATTCAAGATCAAATAGCTAAGTTAGGTTGCGGAGTAAGTTTGCAATCTGCGATGCTCACGCGGTTCGAGCAGCGAGTTTTTTCTTCCGCCGCACACGCAGATAGACGAACACGGCAAGAACAATGATCGGGATGGGAATTGCCAGAACTTGCCAGGGAATGAATCGCGGAACAGGTTCTGCGCCATCCCCATTGAGGACAAAAGCAGCCCAGTATTTGGGATGGCTAAGCTCGGTCCCAGAATGCAGAAAATCCAGCTTGGTCAGGCGCAACGCTTCTGCTTTCGATTGATGCTTTTTGAGCAGATAGAAATAAAAGTGCTGCATGAATTGTGACGTCGGCTCATCCGGAACGCGCCACAACGTGGTCAGCGCGGAACGCGATCCGGCAGCCAGCAGCGCACGGCTGAAGGCCTGAATGCCTTCGCCGGGCACAAGGCGTCCGCGCTCAGTGTCGCAAGCGGAAAGCGTAGCCAGGCTGGTGCCGCGAAGATCGAGATCATAAAGCTCTTTGAGAAATAAATAATTATTCGGCTGGCCCGGCTCGTCAGGCGAGAAAAGCAGGCGTGAGCGTTCAGGGTCGTCCATGTCCGCGACAGCGTGCGTGCTTACGTGCAGCAGCGCAGCGCCAGAATGAGCGAACTGAAAGAAGATCTGCTTGCGGTCGTCAGGGCCAAGAAAAAGTTTTGTTCGACCTGCACTTAAACGGGCGATGCCGCGAATTTCTTCGCCGGATGCAGGCAGCGATCCGGTAATCTCTCCTCGCTGTGCGCTGGTGAGAGAGCTTTCACCGCCGCCGATGACCGCTGGATCACCAAACCCGACGAGCTGTTGCTGCCACGGCCAGCGAGTGCGGGTGCTAGTGCTAGTCGAAGCAGCATTTTGCATTGCGCCGCGCAACAGCAGTACCGCGCTGGGCATGTATGTAACGTCGCGGCTTTCCAGCAGCGGCTGCCCGGAAGCAGTGGGCAACAGTTCTATCGGAAGCAGGCTGAGAAAACCATCAGGCACGATCAGTACATGCGAGTATCGATCCTCCGCGAACGGCGCGATATCTTTGGGCAGCATGCTGCTGATTTTTTGAAAATCTTTTTGCCAGGTGCTGCTGAGGTTGTCAGGAAGTTCGGTGATGAAATGCTGAAGCGCATCCATTTCAGCGGCGGAAAAATNTCTTTGAGAAATGCCGGCCGCGTCGCGCGTTACCCAGACAGCAGCTATGCCTTCCGCTCCGGCCCAGAATTCGACCAGTGCGGTCTGCGGATCAAGTCGCGCCTGGATCGAGCGCAGCGTGAGAGCGTCAGGCGAAAGCTTTGCGCCAAAAAATCGGTCCTGAAAAACGCGTGCGCGACTGCGCTCCATGAACTCAAACGCGCCCGCAGCGTCGTTGCGTTCCAGCAGAAGCTTGATCAATGCATCATAAACATCACGCTTATCAGCCAGAAAATCCGCTTTCAACCGCGTAATCTGCAATTGAGACCGCAAACTTTCAATCCGCTGGATAGCATCACGGAATTTCGCTTCCGCCGCATCGCGCTGTCCATTCTTCAAGGCGATTTTGCCCAGCGCGTTCACCGCTTTCCACTGCTCTTCCACCGTGCCGAGCTTGTCTGCTTCCGCCAGCGCAGCAGTAAATTCCTTCTCTGCTTCCGGCAGTTTATTCATGCTGTACAGAGTCTCTCCACGATACAGCAGCGCCTGCATGGCTTCACGCTGGCTTTTGGTTTGCACGGCCAAAGTGTGAACGCGGTCAAACGTCTTCAGCGCGTCCGGCAATCTACCAAGATCCAGCGCCAGAACAATGCCGCTGTTCTTGATCACGCCCAGTTCGCCATCGACATCTTTCTCTTTCGCGTAGTACTCGTCCGCATAGCCGTAGAACTGAAGTGCCTGTTTCGCATCGCCTAGTCGGCGGTAAGCTGCGCCCATGTTCGCGTTCAGATGGCCCAGATCGCGCGGCGTGGCCTGTTCCGGATGGGCCAGAATATCGTTATAAATCTTGATGGCGCGCTGATCGTTGCCGAGCTTTTGATAAAGCGTGCCCAGGTTTAGCAGCGTGAGTTGCCGCCACGTCGCGCTCCATGGTTCGGCGCTCGATTTTTCGACATAGCGCAGCGCGGATTCGTAACTGCGCAGGGCCTCAGAATATTTTGCCTGGTAGTAATAAACGATGCCGAGGTTGTTGAGCACCTGCACGGCCGTTTGCGCGTTCCCGGTTTCCGCCGTGAGTTTCAATCCCAGATCGAGTTCGGCTGCGGCCTCCGAATAATTGCCAGCGTTTAACAAAGCAATGCCGACATCGTCGTGGGCCTGCGCTTCGCAGTTTTTGTCCTGCATCTTCTGGCAGGCAGCAGCGCTCTCGCGGGAAAGTTCCAAAGCGCGGGAGTACTCGCCGCCCATGGTTGCAATGTCGCTCAGGTTATTGAGCGTATCAACCAGTTCCGGGCTCGCTGACTGCGACCGCAATGGCGGCAACACCGATTCATAGATTTTCTTCGCTTCGTCTGAGGAGCCGGCATCGCGCAGAGCTTTAGCTTTGTCAATCTGCGCTTTGTACTGCGCCGTAGATGACGATTGGCACATTGCGCCGACCGAGGCAAACAGCAGCAGCCCCAGCGCGCAAATATGAATGATGGTTTTCTTGGCCACCGTGTTTAAAGAGTATATGTGAAGATTGCAGCAGGAGAATCATTGGCCGGTCGGAAGCGCCAGCAACAGTGATTAACGACAGTCAGCAAACCAGTTCGGCGCGGTATTACCTCAAAGTCACCAGCACTTCAATCTTGCCCTTTGCTCCGGATAACGGCTGCAAAGCTTTGCCGATGACAGCACCAGAAAGCATCGTCCGGTCAGAGCCACGCATGGCGTATCCCGGCGTAGACGATGTTACGAGCAGATCACCGCGAGCGATCGGTCCATTTTCATTCGTGACTTTGCATGGCACAATGCCAACAATTGCCACGGGTACTTCAGCGGCAAGCCTTGGATCTTCTGATGTATGCGGAGTCGCCGTTACACCGGGTTTGGTTGAATATATCCCGGCTACAAGGGTTGAGTAAGGCGTTTTAGCCAGGGTGAATTGGCGGTCAGAGTTCGTGTCTATTACCAGCACATCGCCGGGCTCATAATTGTCTTTCGCACCGCCAACACTGACGGACTCCGCAAAATCTGCTCCTCCAGTCTGAGTCCCGCCATCAAAAAATCCTTTTCCTGAGCTGTCGATTCTCGCCTTGGTGAACTGTTGGTAAGTTCCTGGCGCGTCAGCGGCATTGCGCGGCCCAAACTGGAACCGGAAATTGTCCAGCGGATCGCGTACCGTAAACAGCATGTCGCCATGGCTGCCGCCAACGAAAGTCTGCGATGTCAACGAGACGAAACTCTGGGATCGATCGATCGTGCCATCGCTGCTCTGGGCGTCATGAGCTATGGTCAAGATTCCTCCAAGGTCGTGCTCGTCACCTACCCATAGGTGGGCTCCTATTTCGGAACCAACTTGTGCATGGACGGAAAACTCCGCGCTGGCAACCTCCACAACGCCAGGATAGGACATGGCGAGACCATATTTGTAGGGCGCGATGATGAAATCCTTACTCCGCGTTGTAGATGCTGGGTGTGTATCGTCAATCGTCACAGCGTCCGGCACACAAAAGAAATTCTGTTGGTCTGAAGGCGATTGCTGGCTGGTGCTGGTTTTATCGCAATATGCCCTGGTGAGACGAAAATGCATCTGAGAACCGGCTTGGAAAAACGCGGAATTATGTCCTATGTCCTGGTCCTCTCTTGCGACGGTTGCTGCTCCGAATTGAATAGCGGCTTGCGAATCAGCGTTGAGGGCCAATTGCTTGCTGGTTAAAGTTTCCAGGCCATTCACATTCTGAGGTAGCCCGACACGTGCAAAGTCTGACGCATGCAGGCCTTCAAGTGTGCTGGCGTTCACGTTCGCAAGTTGCGATCCATCTCCATTGAAAACAATTGACTTCAGCAAATCAGAAGCAGAAAGGCCGCCAAGCAAAGTTGCATTCACATTCGTCAGCTTTGACCCATCTCCGCTGAACGCAGTTGCGGCGACGTCGCCTTGCGCATCCACGCGGAATTTCTCCACACCTGCGCTTCTGCCGCTAAGAATGCTCCCTCCACCAAGGGCATCAAAGACACCCGCTGTACCATCAGGGCTGTTGCTTTCACCGCGAACACCCGTGGTTGCTCCGTTCACTGAACGGGTTACGCCAAGAATGCCGACTCCGCCATCGCTGGCAGAAATGCCCTGTACACCATATGTTGTACCTGTACTTTGCGTAGCTTCTCCCACCACTCCGGTCCCGTGATCGCCCGCGGACACCCCCCATACTCCGCTTCCAGACCCGGTACCAGCCTGTGATTCCGCACGTATCGCCGTTCCTTCAGGAGCGCGGTTAATTGACATTACTGTGTTTTGTGCTGTGCTGGTCGATGTTGTTTCCGCAAGAAGCGCGGTGTTTGTCTGGGCAATAATGTGCGCTCCGATTCCGGAACCGTCCTGTTCTATTGTGAACGCCTCCGTGGCATTGTTTGCGGCAATATCGTGCGACGTGATCGAGACCGGGCCTGGTGATACCGAGCCGGAATCACGTGGCAAGAGAGGCAGTGAAAATGGGAACGCGGTTCCCATTGCCAATCCTAACGGACCAGGTTGCTGGGGAGTACTCTCTTTTTGAACCAGCAAAAGATTCGAGCCGCCACTCGATTTAGCAGCAGTTGGCACGGTGCTATTGAGCGCCTTGCCAACATAAAATGCCTTACCTAAAGGCGCTCTTTGCTCATTGCCTTCGCCATTAACCTGCACGCCAAGCCATTGCGGTTCTGTCGCGGCCACCACGAAAGGCGGCAACCCGCTTAGACCCGAGGAGCCTAAAAATACGGTGTAGCGGCCCCCTTGATCCGGCTGGATATTTTGAGTCTCTTGCCAAAGCGGGTTTGTTGAATCACCACTGCCATAAATAGAAAAAACTAGAGCGACGGCAGTCGATGATGGCTGCCCCTTCAAAATGCCGTCGTATCGAATCACTCGCGGATTGGCGGAAGAATCTGCATTAGCTGTAGGCGACTGGAGAATCGCATTGGTTGTTACTTTTGATGTGTTGTTCGCAGAGCTTGACTGGGCGCACAGCTGTGCTGAACACCCGTACACGAAACACACGAATGCAAAGAAAAAATGTTTTGCAGGCATTTCCTGCTTTCCCTCACCTGAAACTCGATTTAACCCGGGGCAATACCTGGCAACTTACAGATTCTGGAGAAACTTTCATTGAGATTAAATGCAACCTATTAATCCAAACTAGCCAACAAACACCTTAGAAATTGTCAAGAATTGTTAGCGGAACCAAAATAACAATTACTTTCAGTAATCGCTGCAGGTTTGCAGGATCAAAATCCACAGTCAGGAAAATCGGAAGTTCGCGCAGAGATTTTGGCTTTTCAATCTGCGCTTGGTACTGGACGCCCCGCCAATGACGATTGGCACACAGCGTCCCAGAGGATCAGTAGCCCAACTCCAACACGGAAATAAAAAGGTGGGTGCCGTCGTTTTTAGAAGGCCCAAACTAATAAGCAATCGACCAGGAAACGTTGGCCTGAAATTCAGAAATCCAGGGTGGGGATAGATGTAGAACTCCGCTGGCCTGACATCCTTTAACAGGTTACAGCCTGGCTGCTGGAACCAATAATAATTGGCAGGTCTCGAAGATAGGGTTTCGGCACGATTCTGATTGGCGGCTAACGAAGGGGAATTGCTTCATGTTCAATGGTCTGACCCTCACGTTCCTGAAGCAATTCTGGCTTGGTCTCTCTTTGGCGTTTCCGCTTTTGTTGAGCCTTGCGGCACTCATAACGCTATTGGGACAAGCTGTGGGAATAAAGGAAGGCTGGTCACGGTTCGATAGTTTTTATTGGTCCTTCATCACCGCAACTACGGTCGGATACGGAGATATACGACCCACCAAACGCGGATCAAAAATTCTTGCAGTTTCGATCGCCTTTCTGGGACACGTGCTCAGCGGCATCCTTATCGCCGTCGCGGTATACGCCGCAACACTGGCGTTGAAGACTGCCCGGTGAATACACTAAATCGAGCTCAAAAAAAGGGATTTGGTAGCGCTACCGGGAATCGAACCCGGGTTTTAAGATTGAGAATCTCACGTCCTAACCCCTAGACGATAGCGCCACTCTGTTGTTCGGGGGCTTATGCAGTATAACAAAAGCTCTAAGGTCGCAGAGCAATCGGCCGATCTGAAAATACTTGAGAATTGAAATCAAAGTTTTCGAAATTTCTCTCCCTCTCTAAAGCTCTCCGCCTAACTTCCATGATTTGAAGATTGAAAAAGGATTGAAGATTGAAAATCGCTGCGCCCTCTACCCACTCCTGGGACACACTGCGTTCTCTGCAGATCAGTGTCATCAGTGTGTATCAGCGGTAAGGAGTTCCGGGTTTCTCCGTGTCTCAGTGCCTCAGTGGTAGGTTTTTTTTCCTGCTCTTTTCCTGATCCGCGTTAATCCGCAGTAAGCTTGTGCCCGAATCCAGCCGCCACCCAAAACCAGAGTCACACAAAATGACTTAATACTGGCTCTCGAATCAGCCACGTTATCCTCAATTTTTGTTCGTGTTCGCCCACAAGCCGCCGGAGATTCTTCTATAATTAACGCAACGCCACTCTCGTTGTAGATCGACATTTCCAGAGCTTAGGGAGCAAGAGACAAGCATGGCAACAAAATCGTCAAATAGACCTCGCAAGACCACGTCCGCAAAACAAGGAGCAGAACAGCCAAAATCCACAGTGACCCCCATTTCGCCGGTCACAAATGTTGCGGAAAACAGTAATCGTACATTCCCGTCCGCCGACCACAAGCCCACAGGGGACCAGATGATACAGGAAGAGATCCGCATCCGCGCCTATGAGCTTTTTGAGCAGCGGGGACGTCTGGAAGGCTTTCACTATGAGGATTGGGCCCGGGCTGAAGCTGAAGTCCTGGCCAAATACCGAAGGGACAAAAGCGCATAGCCCACATGAAACAGGCCCTTCTGTTGGACGACAATATTGCACAGCTCACGGTGCGTGAGTTGGTGCTGCGCAAAGCTGAGATTGAAAGCCATGTCGCCACCAAGGGACAAAGCGCCCTGGCATTTCTGCGCAGTGAGCCCGGTCTGGCAAAAATCGGCGTGGTTATTACTGACCACCTGATGCCGGATATGGACGGAACGGAGTTTGTCCGGCAATTACGAGCTTTCAACAAGGAAGTCCCGGTAATCGTGATCAGCGGCCTCCCCGATGCCGATTCTGAATATGCCGGGCTTGATGTCATTTTCCGGGTTAAGCCCTGTGATCCTGAGGACTTAATAGCCTTAGTGAAATCGGCGCTCAATCTTAAGGCCTCTGCCTAATTGAGTCATTGCAGTAGGCGTGAAACCATATTAAGCTCCTGAACAATGCCATTATTAGGTAGTTTTTGTTTGTTATTCGCTTTGGCTCTGGCCGGCTACTGCTTTGTGGTCGGCGTCATCGCCGCCGTACGCAAAGATGCTGTCGGCTATCGGCTGGCGGAAACAGCCCGCCGGGCCGGCATGGCGTCCTTCTTTGCAGTGCTTGTCGCTGCGGGCGCGCTCGTCTATGCCGCTCTGACTGACGATTTTTCCGTCGCTTACATCCTTCATCATTCCAATCGTGCCCTGCCCGGCCCTTATAAATTCGCAGTACTGTGGTCAGGTCAGGAAGGCTCCATTCTCTTTTGGGCGCTGCTGCTTTCCGCCTATGGTTTTGTTCTGCGATTGCGCCACAAAGTCGATCAGCGCTTGGTCGCAATGGCGTCCATGGTTTTGGCCGCTATCCAGATTTTCTTTCTGATTCTGGTTAATTTTGTCGCCAACCCTTTTGGCATCATGGATCGCCTTGCCGCAGACGGCAACGGCCTGAATCCGTTATTGCAGTATCCAGAGATGGTCATCCATCCGCCGATGCTTTATCTCGGCTACGTCGGCGTCTCGGTTCCATTTGCTTTTGCGCTAGCCGCGCTCATTATGCGTTATCCCGGCGAGAAATGGATACACATTACTCGCCGCTGGACCATGGTGGCCTGGCTCTTCCTCACGTTCGGCATCTCGCTGGGCGCGCACTGGGCCTATGCAGTTCTTGGCTGGGGCGGATATTGGGGCTGGGATCCGGTAGAAAACGCTTCCCTGCTCCCCTGGCTTTCCACCACCGCATTCCTGCATTCGGTCATGATGCAGGAAAAGCGCGGCATGATGAAGGTTTGGAACGTCTGGCTGATCTTTATTACTTTCATGCTCTCAGTGCTGGGAACATTGCTTACGCGCAGCGGCATTGTCAGTTCCGTGCACTCATTCGCGCAATCCAGCATCGGCAACTGGTTTTCCGGATTTCTGGCCATCATCTTTGCGGTTTGCTTGGTCTTTTACATCCGCAATCGCGACCATCTGCGCTCTGAAAATAAGCTTGAATCGCTGGTCTCGCGCGAATCCAGCTTCATGTTCAACAACCTGCTTTTGCTGGGCGCATGCTTTGCCGTATTGTGCGGCACGCTGTTCCCCATCTTGTCTGAATTGGTGCGCGACGTAAAAATGAACCTGGGCGCTCCCTTTTATAACAAGGTGATGGTCCCAATCGGACTTTCGCTGATCTTCCTGACCGGCGTTGGACCGCTGCTGGCATGGCGTAACACGTCCGTAGGCAGCATCAAGCGAAACTTCGCCATACCCGCAACGGCGGCCCTGCTGATTGAGGCCGTGGTCGGCTTTGTGCTGTATAAGAATGGCGTCCGCTTTTGGACGGACATGGGCCAGATTTATGCCATGATGGCGTTCTGCCTCAGCACTCTGGTTATCGCCACAGTCACATCTGAGTTCATCCGCGGCGGCATTGTCTGGAAAAACAAACTCCAGACCAATATCTTTGCTGGAATGTACCAGCTCTCACGCCGCAACATGCGCCGTTATGGTGGATATGTCGTCCACTTCGGCGTTGTTCTGGTCGTAATCGGGCTGGCTGGGGCAGCTTTTAACCAGGATAAAGAACAGGAAATTGGCAAAGGCGATAAAGCTCAGATCGGCTCGTACACGGTAATTGGCGAAGAATATACTGAGGACGATAACGCCAACTACAGATCGCAAGCCGCACTGCTTGAAGTGTATAAAGACGGTAAATTCCTTACCCGGCTCAATCCTGAAGAGCGCTTTTTTAAGGCCAGCGGCGGCCAGCCAGTCCACATTGTGGCGAACCACTCAACGCTGCGTGAAGATCTTTACGTCGTCTATGAAGGCCTAAATCCTGACACTGCCCATCCCATAATCAAAATCATCATCAATCCGCTCGTAAACTGGATTTGGATCGGCGTGCTGGTAATTGTATTTGGAACAGGCATGGCGCTGGTTCCTAACGCGGCGCCTGTCAGCGTGCCTGTCCGCAACACAGTGGCCGTGGCACAGATGGAAGAGCGGGGCATGCACCCCGCGGGAGCAGGCAAGTGAAGAAAACACTTAAAGCACTGCTCCTCCCGTGCGCGCTGGTTTTGCTTATGGGCGCCGACAATCAGGAAGCCCGTTTCCAAAATCTGGGCGGCAAGATCATGTGTTCGTGTGGATGCGCGCAGATGCTTCTGAAGTGCAACCACGTGGGCTGCCCCAATTCTGATCAGATGATTCGCGAGCTCCGCGCCAACGTAAGTAGGACAAAAGACGATGAAGCCGTGCTGAACTGGTTCCGCACCAAGTGGGGCGTAACCGCAGTGGTCGAGCCTTCAACCCACGGCTTTGAACTGCTGGCCTGGGTCCTCCCTGCTGCCGGCCTCGGTCTGGGACTGATGCTGGTTGTGGTGCTGATCCGCACTTGGAAGATGCGTCCCGCGCCGGTTGCTGCAGCAGACATGAACCTTGCTCCAGATCTTGAAGCCTTGCGCGCTCGCGCCCGCCGGGAGACTGAACTATGAATCCGGCCATTTTTGACTACATCATGAAGATGGTGTGTTGCGTCTTCGCAGCCGGCATCCTGATCTATGTTTTCTATCCCAGCCGCGATACCGATACTGGTGTCGTAAAGACCCGGACCGCTTACTTGTATGAGCGGAAAGAAGTGGTCTATGAAAACCTGCGCGATCTGAGTTTTGAATTTAAGTCGGGCAAATTTACCCAGGCCGACTATGACGGTATGCGTCTTGGCCTGGAAGCAGAGGCAGCGCGCATCCTCGCGGAAATCGAAATGCTGGAATCTGCTAAAGCCTGAAGGAGTTCATCCCATTGAAGCAAGTTGCTGTCACACTTCTCTTTGTCTGTTCACTTGCCGCCGCGGCTGACACGCTCAAGGGCGTAGTCCAGAACAGCACCACCAATAAGCCTGCCGCGGGCGATGAGGTCACGTTAAAGAAAATCGGCAGGGGCATGGAGGATGTGGCCAATACAAAGACCAATGCCAGGGGGGAGTTCAGTTTTAACGTTCCTGCCGCGCAGCAGCCTTATATTGTTTGGGTTCAGCATCAGGGAGTCACATACACGCAGGCTGGTCTGCCGGGAGGCGTACCTGTGGCAGTGCGAGTTTTTGATTCCGCCACGAGCATCAAAGAAATCACCATTCTTGACCATGCCATGGCACTCCAGACTTCTGAGGACGGAGCAACGCTCAATGGCGAAGAAATTTATACGGTCGGCAACCAGTCCTCTCCGCCCCGGACTCTCACCGGAAAACAAACGCTGGAATTTTATCTGCCTGAAGGAGCTTCCATTGCGGAATCCAGCGTTCAGACAGGCAAAACGCAGTTGAAGACAGCAGTGATCCCGGCGGGAGAAAAAAATAAGTACGCCTTCGTTTTTCCGATACGGCCCGGCCAGACTCAGTTTCACATCATCTATACGGTCCCCTACTCCGGCAAACTCGAAATTGATCCGCGATCCAATCTGCCAACCGGAACATTAATGGTGGCAGCGCCTGACACAATTAAATTTGCTGCCAGTGACAGCGCCCTCTATCAGACGGCCCCAAATACTCAGTTCAAGGGCGTTAATTTTTTCGTGGCCAAGAATGTTGCTCCTAAACAGAAAGTGGCATTCGCAATATCCGGCAAGGGAGAGATGCCGCGTGAGCCGCAACAAGCCGCAGCTCCAGGAAATGGCGGCGGACGCGGAGAGCCCGCCGGTCCGGGCGGCGGTCTGGGTGTTCCAAACGAGAGGCCCGATCCTCTTCATTCCGGCCAGTGGCTATTCCTGGGAGTGCTGTCACTCTTCCTGACAGCAGGTGGTGTCTTTGTTTATACGTCCAATCAGAATGTTGCTGCCGTTGCGGGGGCTGCTGTTCCGCAGGACCGTTCAGCTTTGTTGATGGAAGCCATGAAAGAAGAGGTGTTCCAGCTTGAATCGGACCGGTTGAACGGCAAAATCAACCCACAGGATTACCAGACGGCAAAAGCAGCGCTCGATAAAACATTGCAGCGCGCCGTGCAACGGCAATCAAAAGCAACTTAGGATGTAAAGGTAAATCGCCGCCTGAAACAGGAAGCCCTCAGCGGTGTGCCGATTACATCGATCGCAACGCCGCTGATCTATCATTTATCATTCATCAGATTATCAATGGCCATCATCGTCAAATCTTCCTCCTTGCACGGCGCAGGCGTTTACACCACAGCTCCGATAAAAAAGGGCGCTCACATCCTGGAATACACGGGCCCTCGGCTTACCGCCAAAGCTTGCGAAGGCATGTACGCGGATACGGAAGTAACGTACCTCTTTGCGATGGACGATGGCGACACGATCATTGACGGCTTTGGCATGGCCGCCTTTGTGAACCATACCTGTGATCCAAACTGCGAGACAGATCAGATCGATAACCGCATATGGGTTATGGCCCTCCGCGATATCGACGCCGGAGAAGAATTGACTTACGACTACAATCTTTTTGATGGCGACATAGACGAGAAAGCGCCCTGCTATTGCGGCCTGAAGAATTGCCGGCGGACGATGTTCTCTGAAGAGGAAGTTGCGCGCCAGAAAAAAGCTTTGCGTCAGCGTAAAAAGCGCAGAGAGGCAGCGCGCCTGCGTCGCCAGAAAGAACGCAAGGCAACAGCACGGAGACGTTAGCAAAATCGCCGCCGCAAGCTAGACCGAGCGATCCTAAAAAGAGAATGCCGTCGCTTTTGGCGACGGCGCGTTGTCATTTCCAGGCAATCTCGTTTGTTAATTATCTTGGCATTGGCGTCGATGTTCCATTCCAACTCAAGGGCTGATCCACTCGAATAAGCATGACTGCCTGCGCGGGAAGATGCACATCTTTACCGTTCGTCGCAACCACGTAGCCTCCGCCGGAAAGCGTGCCGATGGCCAGGCCTTTGATCGGTCCGCCAAAGCCCCGCCCTGTTGCAGACGTCGCGCCAATAGCATTGGACCCCTTACCGTGTTCCGGAACGGCTTTGCTGGAATTCTTTCCACTGATGTCATGCACGGAAACCAACGTTGCCGTGAGCGGCACCGTCTGCCCTGTAGGCAATACTACGTCTCTAAAGCGCAGGCTCAATTTGGATTTATCTTTTAGAGCTGCCAGGGTCTTTTCATCCTCTGACTCAGCCACTTCTCCTTCAACACGTGCGCCTGCAGGAATAACTACGGCGCCGTTATTGGCCCGCACTGGATCACTCACGGTTGCGGTAAAGCGATCACCTGGCTTTGCAGTCTTGCTGGAAAGAGGCGTATCCAGCACTGCATGTATCTCAGTGCCTGCGCCCACTTCGTCGATCACGGCTGTGTTGGCGGCAGGCGCGGTCTGCGTAGGATTTGCCGCTTGCCCAGTAGTTCCCTCAGGCACATCCGCTGGCGATGTATGCGGAGGCTGCGCGGTTCCATTTGCGGGCACGGTCGGATTTTGCGTTTGCGGCGCGGTTGCCGGATTATTGTTGGTTCCCGGCGGATTCTGGCCAAAGACCATTGCCCCAGCCACCAGCGCGAAGAGTATGAGCGTGGCTATCCTCCGCATAATTTGAATATCCTCCGATGTGGTTACAGGTGAGAAGCTGGCAAAGAATTGCAGGTTGGCCAGGCAGCCCTCTTTTTTGCCAAATCCAGCATCTCTGTTAAGGACGCAGTACATGCTGCCACACGTTATAATGGTTTTTGGTCGATCAAATCGGTCCTGATCTTAGTTACAGGAGTTTCCCACATTGACATCCAATGGTCAGCCTTCCAAACCCCGAGTTCTGGTGGTGGATGACGAGCGCGTTATCGCCGATACCCTGGCGATAATTCTCAATCAGAACGGATTTGATGCCTTTGCCGTGTATACAGGAACTGCGGCCGTGGATCGCGCGCGTGAAACCAAGCCCGACCTGATCATTAGCGATGTCATCATGCCGGATATGAACGGCATTGAAGCCGCCATCCGTATCCGTAAGGCGCTGCCCGGATGCAAAATCCTTCTCTTCTCCGGCCAGGCCGCAACTGCCGATTTGCTGGAAAAAGCCCGTGCCCAGGGCCACGAATTTGAGATTCTGGCAAAGCCAGTTCATCCGCAGGATTTGTTGGCAAAGTTGAGGAATTAATTTCCAAACCAGAGCACGAAAGAGATGACGCAGGAGGTTTGTGCTCCTTCGTGTCCTTTTGTGGTTAAAGCTCTCTTCGGCCTTCCATTGCCTTCAGCATGGTCACTTCGTCGGCATATTCAATATCGCTGCCGGCGGGAATTCCTGTCGCGATTCGCGTGATCTTCACGCCGGGACGCTTCAGTAATCCCGTGAGATGGACCGCCGTCGCCTCGCCTTCAATGGTGGGATTCGTCGCGATGATGACTTCATCCAGGCTGCCGCTCTCAATTCTTCTCATTAGCGAAGGAATGCGCAAGTGCTCCGGCCCAACGCCATGCAGCGGAGAAATGGCCCCATGGAGAACGTGATAAACGCCGTTGTAAAAGCGCGCTTTTTCTATTGATGCGATATTCGTGGGCTCTTCAACCACGCATACCAGACGCTGATTTCGGGTCGCGCTGGTGCAATAGCTGCATGGATCAACGTCAGTAATATTGCTGCATACAGAGCAAAGATGAAGTTTTTCTTTTAGATTGCGAATGGCTGAGGCAAGACCGTCAGCATCCTCTGCACTTGACCGCAAAATATGAAATGCCAGTCGCTGGGCGCTTTTGCCGCCCACACCGGGAAGTTTCTTCAGCTCATCTATCAGTCGAGCCATTGGCTCGGCGAACTTTGACACAGCTACCTCTAAATTCCCGGAATTCCCATTCCGCCCAGCATGCCGCCCACGGTCGATTGCATCGCTTCATCCACCTTCTGGCCTGCCGCGTTCACAGCCGCTGTCACCAGGTCTTGCAGCATCTCCACGTCGCCGGCTTTGACCGCCTCAGGATCGATTCGCGTTTCCAGTACCTGCTTTTGACCATTCATCCTGATGGTGACAGTGCCGCCACCGGAAGAAGCCTCGACTACCGTTTGCTTCATCTTGCTCTGCAGGTCCTGTGCCTGCTTCTGTGCGTTCTCCAGCATCTCTTGAAATTGGCGTGAGTTAAATCCGCCCATGGCTTCTCCTAGTTTTTCTCGCGATGATCAATCACCGTACGAATTTCTGCGCCAAATTTTTCGCGCATGCGTTGCACAATCGGGTCTTCTGCCGCGCGGCTGCGCGCGCTCGCGCCATTCCGTGGCCGCACCACGGCTGCTGCTCCATTGGTTGCCGCGGGAACTCCACTCACGACGTTAACTTTTGCCGGACGCCCCAACGCCGTGCTGGCTGCGGCATTGGCCAGCCGCTTGGGCTCTGCGCTCATCATTAAATCAATTACCGCCGCCGATTGAGCGATGCTTACGACCAACTCATTCCCCTTAAGTGTTACGCTGCCGCTCTCCAGCGTTGAAGCCAGCATCTTGTGCCCGGCCTTCTCCAACTCCGTCAGCACATGGCCCATGATCGCGCCCGGATCTTCGGTCGTCCTTGGATTTTCGGCCGTGGCCGCATCTTCCGTTGTCTGCGGCTCTTCGATTGCAATTGCCGTAGCGGTTGCCGATGTCTGTGTCTGCGCGGCTGGTGCGGCCGACATTTCCGGATCAAAGCTGCGGCCTTTGCGGGCGCGGTCCGCTTCAAATGGCGAAACAGGACTTTGCTGGCGCGGAGCACCTAATCCCGGTACCGCTGTCGATGACGCAGAAATAGGCGCAGGCCGCGCCGCCGACATCCTTTGTGCGTCAGGAGTCTTCTGGGCTTCCCCGCCCACTTGGCTGAGTATCTGCTCCAGTGGAAGTATGCGTTGCGCATGCACCAGCTTCAGCACGCCTAATTCGAGATGAAATCTCTGCTCTTGCCTGTAGCCAAGCTCATCGAAGGTCCGCAGCATGATCTGGAGAAACCGCGCCAGCTCTTCTTCAGAAAACTGGCTGGCTACCCTTCCCACACGCGCCCGTTCGTCCGATGAGATCTGCAGCAGCGACGAATCGTCGCCCGCTACCTTGGCTACCACTGTATTGCGCAGGAACCGCACAAGCTGCCGGGCAAAGTGCGCTGGGTTGTGCCCTTCAGTCATAAGCCGGTCAAGCGTTCGCAAGGCTTCTTCACTGGAGCCGCGTGACACAGTGCCCATCAAATCTTCAAAAACCTCGGAGCCCACATTGCCGACTAGTCCGCGCACAAGTTCACCACTGAGCTTGGTGCCGCAGCACGCAATCGCCTGGTCCATGATTGAAAGCGCGTCGCGCATAGATCCATCGCCGGCCTCGGCCAGCACGGCCAGCGCTTCATCATCTGTCTGGATATTTTCTTTGGCGGCAATCGCTCCAAGCTGGGTGACAATCTCATCGAACTTAACCGCATGAAAACTGAAGTGCTGGCAACGCGAGCGGATAGTCTGCGGAATGTCCTCGGCCTGGGTCGTCGCCATCATGAAAATAATGTGTGGCGGCGGTTCTTCCAGGGTCTTGAGCAGCGCATTGAATGCTGCATCGGTGATCTGGTGTGCTTCATCCAGAATGTAAATCTTGAAGCGATCACGCGCCGGACGATACCGTGCTGCATCGCGCAGCTCTCGGATTTCGTCAATGCCGCGGTTCGTCGCGGCGTCGATCTCGATCACATCCACCGAACTTCCGGCCCGGACTTCTATGCATGAGTCGCATACGCCGCAGGGCTCCGGATTGGGTTGGTCGGTTGCGCGGCAATTCAGCGCCATAGCTAGAATGCGCGCTATCGTTGTCTTACCAATGCCCCGATGTCCGCTAAAGATATAGCCGTGCGCAATCCGCTGCTGATCGATGGCATTTTTCAGGGTACGGGTTACATGCTCCTGCCCAATCACCTCAGAAAAACGCTGCGGCCGGTATTTGCGCGCTAGAACCTGATAACTCATACTGGAAATTAGATTATACCCTTGCTGGAGGAAGAGATTTTCAACAGACAGAGCCTGAAGACCGTCCCGCAAAGTTCTTCTATCTGCTCAGGAACTTGCAGACTTCACAGGCTTCACTGCCGGATCGCGGATAATAGAAGCATTCACTCCTGCCCACACCAGCCGATGAAATGTATTATCCATCTCGGCGGCGGGTACCCGCATTCCGTGATCAAGCCACCAGCCAAGCAACGCGAATAATGCGCCCGCAAGCGCGTGGGCAACTGCTGCGAACTGCACCGGCTTGGTGCCCTGTGGCTGGTTCAATTTTGTGAGCCGTTGCTCAATTGCGCGCGCAAATTGGCCCTGCCCCAGTTCCATCACGTCATGGATCTTGCCGGAAGCCGCCAGCGCTTCACGAAAAACTTTTGCCTCTGCAACGTGGCTGAACAACTCTCGTACCGGCGCAACACGCTTTGAGTCCTCATCGCTTCGCTCGAGCATGCTGGAGACCATCTCCCAGAAATCTTCTACGTCGCTGAGAAACAGATCATCTTTATCTCGATAATGCGTATAGAAAGTAGAGCGTCCCACTCCAGCACGGTCGAGCACATCCTGCACCGTGATGCGCCTGAACGGCCTTTCATGCATTAGCTCAACCAGCGCATCGCCTAAAGCGTCTCGTGTCCGGAGAGCGCGACGATCCATCTTCTTCTTTGCTTTCGGCGGCTTTGCTTTCGGCCTTGCTGCGGATGCAGGCTTGGCCTTCACTATCAGCTTCTTTCCGGACATTACATGCCCCTTTGTTCAGTTACAGCATATTTCCCGCAATGTCATGTTGACGTGGCTGCGATTCAACTCTAAGTTCAAACGCATGACAGATAATCGCATGAGCGGCCTTGCGTTTTTCATTGGAATGACCGGCACTATTATAACGATGGCTTTGCATCCCACTTCACACGATGTGACTGGCTCAGCGAATGCCGGTCACATGATGCAGCTGAATGTGGCCGTGCATACACTGGCTCTGATATGCATTCCAATTCTGTTTTTGGGCGCTCTTGGTCTCACGCAGAGGCTGGCCGCGCCTAACCGGCTTGCTCTGTCTGGGTTGGTACTATTCGGGTTTGCTGAAGTCGCAGTGATGATTGCGGCTGCGGCAAGTGGCCTGATTGCTCCGGGACTCTTTCACCATATGGCGGCAAATCCCGATATGGCAGAAATGTGGCGCGCCGTTCTGATACTGAATGGCCATCTCAACCAGGCGTTTGCGACGATTTTCGTGGTTGCTTCATCTGCTGCGATTCTCCTGTGGTCGGCTGCCATGCTTCGCACGAAAGTTTTCTCGCGGAGCCTGGGAATCTATGGATGTGTCATAGCCCCTCTCACGGTCATCGCCGTACTCTCAGGACACGTCCGGCTCAATGTGCACGGCTTTGGCATGGTCATACTCGGCCAGGCGATCTGGTTCATCAGCGCTGGTGTTGTGCTATGGAAAGACAACCAGGAACCTGTGCAGCTTACATCCGCTTAGCTCATTCAGGCGACACCCTGTTCTGGTCTGGCCCGAGCAGCCGCTTTCTCAAAAACTTTTTTCTCAGCCGTGATGCACACGCTTGCTGCTCGTGAGTTCCCCGAAAAACCGCGCATCGAGGACACCTAACATTTTTGCGTCGCATCTCATGACTATTCCAATAGAAAGGTTGTGTTTCTATGAGCGAAGCTGCACGCATTCACTTACGGAATGCTCAAGGCCGCCACCATCGGAGAGCCGCTGCATTCCGCTGGAGCGCGTTAGTCACAGGAGGCGCGCTGGCTCTAATCGGATTGTCTAAACGTTCCAAGTCCGGCGTTGCCCTGGCGACAGCCGGTGGACTCTTATCTTATGCGGGCGCCAGGGTTGGTGCACGTGAGCGGGAGCTGATTGCCCGCAGCAGCATCCTGCTGAACTGTACTCCGGATCAGGCATACGAGTTCTGGAGCAACTTTGACAACCTGCCATTATTCATGCGCCATCTTGAATCCGTGACACTCATGAGTGAAAGCCGTTCCAGATGGACTGCCATTGGCCCTCTAGGCAAACGCATTAGTTGGGACGCAGAAATTGCTTTTAACCGCCAGGGTGACGTGATTGCATGGCGTTCCCTGCCCGATTCTGAAATCTATGTTGACGGCATCGTTAAATTCCGCAAAGCTCCCGTAGAGCGTGGGACCATCATTACTGTCGTTGTCGTTTACCAACCTCCTGCAGGATCACTTGGCGCCGCTCTTGCCAAACTTCTGGGGAAAGACCCCAACTTCATGATGCGGCAGGACCTGCGCCGCCTGAAGGCCTTGATTGAGGCGGGTGAAATTCCCACCGTTGAAGGCCAATCGCATGGCCCGCGTTCCAGCGTGGCTGCCGCCGCGCGCATTCTCAATCCTGATGATCCCATCAGGGGCGAAGGAAACCTAGCCGATATCGCAGAAGCCAGAAGGAGGGCCTCATGAAAGCTGTTTGCTGGATGGGCACGGAAAAAATGAGTGTTGAGAACGTGCCGGATCCCACAATCCTGAATCCCCGCGATGCAATTGTTCGCATTACCAGCACGTGCATCTGCGGTTCTGACCTGCACTTATACGACGGATATATGCCCACCATGGAACAGGGCGACATTATGGGCCATGAGTTTATGGGCGAAGTCGTGGAAATCGGCGCGGGTGTCGACCGCAACAAACTCAAAGTGGGCGACCGGGTGGTTGTCCCGTTCACCATTGCTTGCGGCAGGTGTTTTTTCTGTCAGCAGCAATTATGGTCATGCTGTGATAATTCCAACCCGAATTACTGGATCGCCGAAAAGGTCATGGGCTATTCTCCTTCCGGACTGTTCGGCTATACGCACATGTTGGGCGGATACGCTGGCGGTCAGGCGCAATACGCGCGCGTTCCCTTTGCTGACGTTGGGCCGTTAAAGATTCCCGCCGGAATTCCCGATGAGAAAGTCGTGTTCCTCTCGGACATTTTCCCCACCGGCTATATGGGTGCGGAAAACTGCAACATACAGCCCGGAGACACAGTCGCCATCTGGGGCTGTGGTCCCGTGGGTCAGTTTGCCATCAAGAGCGCATTTATGCTCGGTGCTGAACGCGTGATTGCCATTGACCGCTTTGAGTATCGTCTCCAGCGTGCGCAGGAGGCGGGAGCAGAGATCATCAACTATGAGCAGGTGGACGATGTGGTCCAGCTTCTCAAGGATATGACCGGCAACATTGGCCCGGATGCGTGCATGGATGCCGTCGGTATGGAAGCGCATTATCACGGCCCCATTTGGGCTATAGACCGAACAAAGCAAGTGTTGCGCATGCAACCGGATCGTCCAAACGTGCTGCGCCAGTGCATTATGGCCTGCCGCAAAGGCGGCACTATCTCAGTCCCTGGCGTGTATGGCGGCTTTGTCGACAAAATGCCGTTAGGCCAGTACATGAACAAAGCAATCACCATGAAAACTGGACAGACGCACATGATGCGCTACATGAAACCCTTGCTGGACCGCATTGAGCGCGGCGAAATTGATCCCAGTTTCGTCGTGAGCCATCGCGTGCCCATCGATAAAGCTCCGGAAATGTACAAAATATTCCGGGACAAGCAGGATCACTGCAACAAAGTGGTCCTTGATCCCTGGGCTAACGGCGCAGCTGCAGCTTAGTCGCATTGTCAACTCGTTACAGACCGCGCCGGCTCACCCCCGGCGCGGATTCCATACTTCCAGGCACGTTATTGATCAACAGCATTAATTCTGCAGGAAGGAATCTTAGAAATGGCCAATGAAAATTTGCAAGGAAAGAAAGTAGCAATCCTGGTAACAGATGGTTTTGAGCAAGTTGAACTCTTGCAACCGCGTGAGGCTCTGGACAAAGCCGGCGCTGAAACGAAAGTTGTGTCGTTGAAAGATGGCCCTGTAAAAGGATGGGATATGACGAAGTGGGGCAAGGAAGTTCCCGCAGATCTGACCCTGGACAGCGCAAAGCCGGATGACTTCGACGCGCTGCTTCTTCCCGGCGGCGTTATCAACCCAGACAAACTTCGCATGGAACCCAGGGCCGTGGCCTTCGTAAAATCATTTTTCGATTCCGGCAAACCAGTGGCGGCAATCTGTCACGGCCCTTGGACCATCATTGAAGCAGGCGTAGCGCGCGGGCGCAAGATCGCGTCATGGCCTTCTCTCAAAACCGATCTCCGCAATGCTGGCGCGGAATGGGTCGATAAGGAAGCAGTTACCGACGGCAATCTGGTGAGCGCGCGCAAGCCGGACGACATCCCAGCATTTAATCGCGCAATGATCGAACTGTTCAGCAGTGGCGCCAAACAAAAGCGGCCCGCAGCCTGACATCAATTCACAACTCAATCATCACAACTTAATCATCAAGGAGGCATTTTTCATGGCAGGACTTATTTCTGACGCATTACCCGGAGTTATTGACTCCAAAACCCACGGCATTATCGATTACATCCATGCCGGGACAAACATTCTGGCGGGCTTTCTTTTCCGCAACCGCAGCCGCAGGGCTTCCAACGCGTGCTTTGCGCTGGGAGCATCGGTCCTGGTAAACGCACTGTGCACCGATTACGAGCTTGGCGTATTTCGGCTGTACGACTTCAAAATACACGGCATCATGGACTACGGAGTTGCGGCGGCCAGCGCTGCCATGCCGGTGCTGCTCGGGCTTGAAGGTACAGCGGAGCGTAGCTACTTCTATGGCCAGGGTGCAGGTGAAACCGTAATCGCCGGCATCACCGATTACAACGATAACTCCGGAGCGCAACGCACAGACATGCTCCGCGAACTGGAGAGGGCAGCCTAACATTTCCTTCCGAAACACGGACTCGGTGTGCCGAAAGCATGCCGATAATATGAAAGGGGCACCTCGAAATGGGTGCCCCTTTTCGTGCTCTCAACCGCCATCTACGGCGCTTCTATCAACTCCATTTTGCCGTCGCGCTTGCGATGCAGTACCTTGACGCGGCCTTCCAAATCGCGGAAGACAAATACTTCACGGTCGCGGAATTCGGCTTCCTTTACTGCTTCCTCCAGAGTCAGAGGCTTGTATGAGACGGAATCAGAACTCTTGACTACGTGTGTCTCAGTGACCTTTACTCTACTGGGAAAACTGTGGACTTTTACCGGCACTGCTGTCGTCAGGTCGCCGTTCACTGCAATGGCGATCGTGGGTTCCTGTTGCGATTCGCCAGCCAATTCCATCTTCTTGCGCGCCTGGCGCTTCTTGCTCTTCCAGCGCGTCTTGTACTTCACGGCTTGGCGCTCGATTTTATCCAGCGCTCCTCCTATTGCTGCATTCATCTCCTGGGCCTCAGCCAGGCCGACGATAGGGGAATGATTGCGCACAGTAATAGTGATCTCCGCGATATGGCGGCGCTTCTCCGTTGAGAGAATTACGTGCGTTTCAAATGTGCCAAGAATTTTCTGGATTTTTTCGAGCCCGCCTTCGACCTGCTTGCGGGTGATAGGAGTGATTTCGTACTGGCGGCCGGTATATTCGACGTTCATTGACTCCCTCCTGAAATTGGGTCCAACTGAGAGTCGCCTGCCGGATGCTCTGGGAGATACGGCACGGGTACAGGCGGCTTTTTCAACGTCTGCCCAAAAAGCGCCGGCTCGGATGTGGCCGCGCTTCCCGATTTAGCTCTTCGTCCTCCTTTGGTGTGTGCTGGGTATCTTCATATCTTCGCGATATTTCGCCACCGTGCGTCGCGTTACCTGAATGCCTTGCGACTGCAAAACACGCGTGATCTGGTCATCTGTGAGCGGGTGCGCCGGGTCTTCTTCCTCGATCAATTTCTTCACGCGCCTTTTCAGAATCAAAAGGGATGTGCCCGCGCCCTCAGGCCCCTGGACGCTCTCAGAGAAGAAGTAGCGCAGTTCAAATACGCCTTGCGATGTATGAACGTACTTGCTGGCCACCGCCCGGCTCACCGTGGATGGATGCACACCAATCTCTTCTGCTACCTCTTTGATCATCATGGGCTTGAGCTGGTCGATGCCTTGATCAAGAAAGTCGCGCTGACGTCCGATGATGGCATAACAGACTTTGAGGATCGTCTGCCTGCGCTGCTCAATGTTCTTGATCAGCTGTACCGCAGACTTATAGCGCTCTTTTACGTAGGTCTTAACGTCTTTTTCAACACCGCCATTCTGGTTATTTAACATCTTGCGATAGGTCGGACTTACGCGGAGCTGGGGCAGATCTTCATCGTTCATCAGGACCAGGTATTCATCGCCGTGCTTCACAAAAGCTACGTCTGGCTCAATCAGCTTGGGTTCAACTTTGTTGTAACGAAGCCCGGGCTTGGGATCGAGCGTGCGAATGAACTCATGCGCCTGGATCACTGCTTCCATGGGACGTGTAATGGCCTTGGCGATTTCCTTATATTGCTTGTTCTGCAAAAAGTGGAGCTGTTTATCCACCATCTTCAACGCGTCTTCAACTACCTGATCGTTTTCAGGATCATCAGATCCCTCCATGTCTCGAGTTTTGATCAGATGCTCAAGCTGTGCCATGAGGCATTCACGCAGATCCCGCGCTGCTACGCCGACTGGATCAAAATGCTGAATCAGCGATATCGCTTCCCGCAAATCATCACGCGTAAACTGCAGCACCGGCGCAAGACCATTGTGCTTCTCCGCAGCAACCGCTTCCGGCGTAGGCTCATGGGAGACGATCAGTTCAAGATGAGAAGGTTCGGCTGGCGCATCGGACAATTCGGCATCTTTGGATGCAGTTTCAGGCACAGGATCTTCCGATTCCTGCGCGTGCGCCACTCCCATTAATTCATCGTCCGATGCAGTTAAATAACCTTCTTCGTTCAAGTTGCCGATCACCAGTTCCGCTGCCGCATACACAGCAGGACGAACAGTGACAGAGCCCAGTTGCCACATGAGATGGTCAGAGAGAGTCCCGGGCTTGGAAAGAAAATTTTCAAAAGAAGGACGGTCAATCTCTTCCAGATCGGCCGAATTACGGTAGCCAGGATCGAGATAGTCGCGGAAGAACGACCCAAAATCTATCTCATCAAAGGGATCTTTCTTTTCGGCCTCGGGGCCGGTTTCATCTTTCTCTTTGATGTCTATTGCGTCCTGGCGTTCGTGGGCTTCTTGCTTTCCGGCAATTTCATCCAGCAATGGGACGGTGGAATCCAGCTCCTCCAACACGGGGTTCTCCACCATTTCCGTGTTGATCATCTCCTTGAGCTCCAGTTTGTTGAGCGCAAGCACGCTCACCATCTGGACCAGCCCTGGAGTGAGAATCTGCTTTTGCGAGACTCTCAGGTTCAGTTTGTTTTGGAGTAAAACCATCCCTGCTTCTTTAGTTAAATTCTACTATCACATGCTGGGCCGCGGCCCAAAAGAGTACCGTCGTAATTCAACCAATTTTTATTCAAATCTAAACAAATGAAAAACTCTCCCCCAGATAGACTCGCTTTACCTCTGGGTCGTTGCCAAGCTGCTCCGGTGTTCCGGTGCGGAAAATACGGCCTTCATTGATGATATAAGCGCGATCGGTTACTGACAGCGTTTCCCGCACGTTATGGTCAGTGATCAAAACGCCGATGCCGCTTCCCTTTAGATCGAAAATTATCTTCTGTAGATCAAGCACGGCAATGGGATCAATGCCTGAAAACGGTTCATCCAGCAGAATGAACTTGGGCGCAATGCACAAAGCTCGCGCGATTTCCACTCTGCGCCGCTCACCACCGGAAAGTGCATAGCCCATATTGTTGCGGATATGGCCAAGCCCCAGCTCATCGATGAGCTGATCACGCTTGCGACGGCGTTCCTGCCATGAGATAGGCTGCACTTCCAGCACAGCCATAATGTTTTCTTCAACGCTCAGCTTGCGAAAGACTGAGGGTTCCTGCGGAAGATAGCTGATGCCAAAATTCCGCGCGCGCAGGTACATGGGAACGTTGGAAATGTCCTGGCCATCCACAAGAATACGGCCGCTATCCGGGGGCACCAGCCCCACAATCATGTAAAAAGATGTGGTCTTGCCGGCGCCGTTGGGTCCTAGGAGGCCCACTACTTCAGCTTGATTGATATGAAGACTGACGCCATTCACTACCCTGCGTCCGCGGTACGATTTCGCGATTTCGTCCGTGGCCAAGGTCTGCATTTACTTCTTGCTCGCGTCAGGAATCCTGTTTGGAATCTCGGTTTTGGAGGTTTCTCCGCTACCTACCAGCACCCTACCATCGTGGGTAAAGAAAGTCAACGAATCACCCGAAATTTGGCCCCGTTCGGCATCAAAAATGCTAGGGAGTTTTTCTGGGGTGCCTGTCAGCACCATTTTTTCCTCGGCAGCGGTGTAAACCAGCTTGTTTCCGGTAGCCTTCCTGCCGCCTTGCTCGATCCGGATATCTCCTTGCGCTTCAATACGATCCAGCTGGCTTGCACTCTGATTTTGAGCCTGACTCTTGTTCGGCAGCAGGATCACTTGAACGGTCGCAGAAGTGATCGTGATGTCCTGCGCCCGCACCACCACATTGCCGCTGAAGACCGCTCTACGCTCCGCGTCGACGTAGGAAAGCCTGTCTGACGTCACATTCACTGGCGTCAGCTTGCCGTTTTTGTCTTTTTGCACAAAAACTGATGCAACACGGCCTCCCTGCCCCCCTTCGGCATGGAGGCTGCGTTTGGTTCGATCAAAATTGATGGTTGGCGCTTCCACGATGTTGGGACCTTGCCACAGCCGGGCCTTGCTATATCTGGCGACTCCCGTAGCAGAGTTCATGGTGGCGGTTGTCCCTGTAACGTGGACCGGATCGGCTGATCCCAGCATGGCTCCGCCTGGCTGTGCACTCATTTTGGAATAAGTAGTCTTTACGTTGTCCTGGGCAAATGCATTGCGCGTCTTCCGATTGAGCTGGATGCTATCGGCCGTCAGCATAACGCCCTGTGCAGCGTCAATCACGCGCGGTGATCCGGAAAGAAGAATCGTTTCTTCCGCCGCGGAATACTTGGCGCGATCGGCAGAAGCCGTTTGCGTTCCTTCCTGATAATGGAAATCGCCAGTCTGATCGGCGGAAACAATCTCACCTTTGTCGTTGAACTTTGCCGTCAGTTCGTGCGATGAGAGAATTCTGTCCGGCTTGCCGGGAACGGTATCGATGATCTTGGCATCCGGCGTGCCATAAAGAGAAACCGGGCGATTCTGGTCATTGAACGTAGTCTCAAAATGTCCTGCGCTGATAGTGGTCTTGCCCGGCGCTTGCCCACGGACAATTTCCGCAGGCCCGCCGGAAGTAACGGCTTTCTCCAATCTGCGGCCATTCTTCACGGAAAGATCCAGCGCGACTGCGTGCAACTCTTGTGTCTTCCCTGCTGGTCCTTGTTTCAGTTGAACTTGATCCTCAGCACGTGCCTTAGCCAGCTGATTGGCAGCCCCAAACGTGAGTAAAATCTTTCCAGCTTTTCCTTCCGCCGGAGAATCGCCTTTACTTGCGAACGTAACTCCGCCGGAAAGAACGCCTCGTCGCGCCTGGTTCGCGTCCGCCATCTCCAGTTCACCTTCAGGAGCGCTGACCTCAAAAGCCTTTGCGCCCGTGCTGACGGCAAGCAGGTTGCCGGAACCAACCACGCGCTCAATGTTATTGTCGTCACCCAGGAAAACCGTAACTTTATCAGCGGAGATTACATGCTGGGGTTCTTCCACCTTTGCAGACTGCATCGTGATCTTGCTGGGATTTTTTGTGATTGTTGCGCTCTGGCCGGTGATGGTGGCTTTGCGCGGGCCAGTGCTGGTAAGTCGCACAGCCGATTTCAGCGTGAGCACGCCGCCATGTGAGTCGTAGGTGGCTCCCACAGCCGACCCGTTGCCTTCAGGCACGCGGAATTCTATTGCGGCTTTGGTCTGGGCAATTCCGGTGTTTTCATTGAAGGTAAGGGCGCTGGTCTTTACGTGAATCAGATTCTTGGTCTCTGCCGCAGGGCCACCTGCGGGAGTTGCCGCAGCGGAGACGGCTTCCAGATCTATGCGTACTTCGCCCTCCGCCGTAACAACTTTTGCTGCGGGATCATAAGCGAAATCGGAGCCATAAATCTGGTCGGAGCGGTCCTGGTTGCGTCCAAATACGGTGATGCTCACGTCGTGCAGCGCCGCTTTTCCGCCTTCTTTATATTGCTGCACGCTGGCCGCATGGATGTTAAACAGAGTCTTGCCGCCTTCTGACTTGGAGAGATTGAAACCTGTAGCGCTTTTTTCCACGCCTGAAGGGATGTTTTTGGTCGTATCGGGAATCACTTCTTGCGGCTTAAAGACACCGTGCAGGTAGAATCCCAGGGCAATGACAAATACCAGCACTGCGCCGCCGGCAAAGATTTTTCTCAGCCGCTTGGGATCAAAGGGCATGCCTTCATGTTAAATGACAATGGATTTGGACTGCGCTGTCTGCCTGCAAGCCAGTACCAGCGCGATTAGTAGCGCAGCACTTTGGTTCCGGCAAGCATGTCATGCAGGCCAGTTTTGCGTTCCGTGAATCCAATCATGATGTAGCCGATACAGAAAAACATCGAAGACAATATCTTGGCAAAGAACCTTCCAGTAGCGCGACCAAACCCAATCCGGCTACCGGCTTCATCCACCACCTTAAGCCGTAGAACCCTTTTCCCGATCGTTCCCTGCCATGAGGAACTTGTAAGCAAAGCTTCATAGAGCCACTGTCCGACGAATGCCAGTGCAATGTAAACGAAAACCGAACTTACGATTGCAATGATCATCTCAGGAGACGGCTCCTGATTCTGCTCTGCTTCATGTGCAATGCGAACGATTGACGGTAAGATCATGATAAAAAACAGAGGAGCGGCTACCGCGCTCAAAATAACGTGGTCAAGCAAATGCGCCAGGAGGCGAATCCAAAATCCGCCATAAGGCACGGTGGGAGCAGCCACATAGGCAACCGGAGGAGCGGCAGCATAAGCACGTGCCGGGGCAGCCGCTTGGTTTGGGGCAAGACCGCTGGCAAGAGTCAAGCCACAGCCCTGGCAAAATTGTGACGTGGAGGGATTCTGCGCGCCACACTTGGAACAAAAGATAAATTCTTCTGGCATAAGACGGGACTATAACTCTATTGGCCGTCAGCCGCAAACAGAAATTGCCGCGGGAACTGACCTTCTAAAATCTTCCAAAGTCAATTCCAGGCCTCCGAAGTCGGGATGAAAGTTCAATCCGATCTTGTAGGCCACATCCAGGTTGTCCCCGAGCTGAAGGCACGCTGCCTTGGCCCGTTCCGCCATTCTCCAGCCGACAGCCTCATAGTTGAAGCTGGCCTTGGCATCCGGCAATCTCTGATTCACCCGAAGTTTAATGTGTTTCTCCTTCAATATCCTTGGCGGCATTAACAGGCTCACACCGCAACTGGAAAATACCGGTTCGCGATTGCCATGACCGAACGGCTCCAACCGTCCTAAGTTCTCGAGCAATTCTGGCGTGACGGAGCTGAGAGGGATTTCAGCGTCAATGTTCAGCTCCGGCAATAAGTCTTCAGGCTTAAGCATGGTTTGGGCGTAAGCGTTCAACCGTTGCTTTAAGACAGGAACAGCTAGGCTGGGCATGGCAAAGCCGACTGCGTGTGCGTGGCCGCCAAAACGCGTGAACAGATCATGGCAGGATTCAAGCGCATTCAGCAGATGGAATGCGGAAATTGAGCGGCCCGAACCATGGGCCTCCTCTCCTTCCTTGGCAATCACCAGCGCTGGACGGCCCGTCTTCTCGACAACCCGCGATGCCACAATTCCGACGACGCCGCGGTGCCATCCGTCGCCATCAAAGACCATGCAGAACTTCCCTGTCAGGTCAGGTTCCGCGGCAAGTTGCTCATCAATCTCCGCGACTATGCGCTGCTCTTCCGTCTGGCGCTCCAGGTTGAGCTGATTCAATTTTTCCGCGATCTCTTTGCAGCGGGCCTGATCTTTGCACGTAAACAGCTCGATCACGTCGCGAGCCACGTCCATGCGTCCCGCGGCGTTGATGCGTGGGCCAAGGCGGAAGCCTACATCGCCGGCACCAATTGCACGTTCACCATTTAGACCGGAAACTTCCATTAACGCTTTAAGCCCTCCGTTAACCGGTCGACGCAGCCCTTCCAATCCCAAGCGGGCAATAGTGCGGTTCTCACCGACCAACGGAACCGCGTCCGCGATGGTGGCAATGGCGACCATCTTGAGGAAAGAAGGAATCAGCTTTGCCTGTTCCGCCGCGTCTTTAAGTTTGGCAAACAGTGCCTGGGCAATCTTGAATGCCACGCCCGCGCCGCACAGCTCTTTGCAGGGATAGTCGCAGCCTTGCTGGTTAGGGTTCAGCACGGCCCAGGCATTGGGCACTCCTTCATGCGCTTCAGGCAAGTGGTGATCGGTGACTATGAGATCAATGCCGACCCTGCGAGCAGTTTCAGCCGCCTGAAACGCCCGGATCCCGGTATCCACGCTGATCACCACTTTTATTCCACCCGCAGCCGCTCGTTCGATCACGTCATCCTTGATGCCATAGCCTTCCTTGATGCGATGTGGGACGTGAAAATCAGCGGCGCCCCCGCAGAGCTCAATCGCGGTTTTCAGGACCACGACTGCCGTGGTTCCATCCACGTCATAATCGCCATAGATAAGAATGCCTTCTTTATTGGCGATGGCTGCACTCAGACGCTCCACGGCGGCCGTCATGCCGCGCATAAGATAGGGTGAGTGCAGATGCTCGAGCGAAGGCGACAGAAAAGTTTGCGCATTGGCTGGGGGGATTCCGCGCAGAGCCAGCAAACGGGCCACAATTGGAGAGATTTTGGCTTCAGCGCAGAGCGCTTTTACCTGGCCTGCATCGGGATTTGAGAATGACCACCGCACCGGCGCTTACTCTTCGTCCTGATCGGTATCATCAATCAGGATGCCATCATAATCGTCGGCTGCGCTCTCTAATCTCTGGTACGTGTCATACCACGGTGTGGAAACCTCATACAAAAACATGACGCCCTGGCAAGGAAAACCAAGCTGAACATAGCCTACTTTGCCGACAAAACTGCGCAGCCACCCCGCCTCTTCCAGCTCTTCTTCATTCATGTACTCAATTTCCTGGAGCCGGTTGACGAGCAGGTCCACATCTTCTTTATCCAGTGAAACGTGGTTCATAGTCACAAAACTCACGTTCGATGCCTTGGCCAGCTCTACGAAATCTTTCCAGCCATCAGGATGGTCTTCGTCGGTGGACCAGGGTACGTTGGCGACCTCATCGCTCACGTAAGCGCTGAAGCGGCGCAGGCCATGGCCCTCAATAAAGGCGACCATGTCATCTTTGAGAATTGTCAAATCTTGTTCCATGCAGGATAAGAAACATCATATCGCGTTCGCAGGGCAAAAACTAAGGCTTGCGAGAAGCTGGTAGCAGCGGAAATATCGCCGACCCACGTGAATGCAAACGTTCCTTCATCCCAATCCGTCTTATACAATGGCTTTTCTGGCTCAGGAGAAAACTTCGAATATGCGCAAATATCCACTGCATCAGCCTGTCTTGTCTTTCGTTGGAATGCTATTGCTCTCAGCCGGCATGGTGCTGGCCCAGTCACCACAACCAACGCCACAAAAGCCGGACTTAAAGTCCACAAAAAAGGCCGGTAATGCCAAGACGCAGAATTCCGGGCCTACCACTCCGGCGGCCAATCCCGCGACCACAAGCGCCAGCGCTGCTCCGGAGCATCCAGCGCCCAAGTTTGACATCGCCAACATTGATAAGGCGGTTGATCCCTGCGTGGATTTCTACCAGTATGCCTGCGGAAACTGGCTGAAAAATAATCCCATCCCAGGTGATCAGCCCGTTTGGCTCAGCTTCTCCGAGGTCTATGAACACAATCTGCTGGTCCTGCACCAGATCCTGGAAAAAGCCGCCCAAAACGATCCCGGACGCAACGCCGTAACGCAAAAAATCGGTGACTTCTACGCCTCATGCATGGATGAGGCAGCCGCCAACAAGGCTGGAGCCGCGCCGCTGAAGCCCGAGTTGGATCGCATCGCCGCCATTAAAGACAAGATAGGGATGATTGAAGTGATGGCACATGAGCAGATGATTGGCCCTAACCCGCTTATGGGTTTTGGCGCTGGCCCTGATCTGCACGACGCCGACCAGACGATTGCCTCCATTGATCAGAACGGCCTGTCTTTGCCTGACCGCGATTATTACCTAAAAGATGATGCTCCAACACTCGCAATCCGCAATGCCTTTGTCGATCACATGAGAAAAGTCTTCTCATTGCTCGGACAATCGCCTGCAGAGGCCGCACAAAGCGCCGACACAGTTCTGAAGATTGAAACGAGTCTGGCGAAAGCCTTCATGGAACGCACACTGCGTCGCGACCCTAAAAATCGCGATCACAAAATGTCGGTTGCGCAGGCAGAGTCCTTTTCCCCAAATTTCCACCTCGACCGCTATTTCGCGGCCACCGGCGCGCCATCTTTTGCTGAACTGAATGTCGGCAATCCCGAATACTTTAAGGCCGTCAACGTGGTAATCGACTCCACTTCACTGGACGCATGGAAGACCTACATGACATGGCAGATGGTGAACAATGCTGCCAGCTGGCTATCTGACGATTTTGTACAGGAAGATTTCAAGTTCCAGCAGGCCATCACCGGCCAAAAAGAGCTGCCGGTGCGCTGGAAGCGCTGCATCAATGCCACGGACAATGCGTTGGGCGAAGCCCTGGGCCAGCCTTACGTGGACGCTACCTTTGGCCCGGAAGGAAAAGCGCGCATGCTGAAAATGGTGGACGCGCTGGAACATTCGCTCAGGGGCGACATTACTACCCTGCCGTGGATGACCGAAACCACCAAGAAGGAAGCGCTGGTCAAATTGGCTGCCATCCGCAACAAAATCGGCTATCCCGACAAATGGCGTGACTACAGCAAGCTGAAAGTCGTTCGCGGAGACATGATCGGCAATCTCTACCGCGCAAGCGAGTTTGAGTCCAACCGGCAATTGCAGAAAATTGGCAAGCCGGTGGACAAGCAGGAGTGGGGCATGACTCCTCCCACGGTGAATGCTTATTACAGCGGAAGCCACAATGAAATCGTCTTCCCTGCCGGCATTCTTCAACCACCATTCTTTGATCGCACGCTGGATGACGCAGTCAACATGGGCGGCATTGGGTTGGTGATTGGCCACGAACTCACGCATGGCTTTGACGATCAGGGCCGCAAGTTCGATCCCAAAGGCAATCTCCGCGATTGGTGGACTGCTGAAGACGGTAAGGAGTTTGAACAACGCGTAAGCTGCGTGGCGGATGAATACAGCTCGTTCACTGCCGTAGACGACCTGAAATTGAATGGCCGCTTAACCTTGGGCGAAAATACCGCAGACAATGGCGGTGCTCGCATTGCATTGATGGCGCTGCATGACCTCATGGCGCAGGCTAAACAAGACCCTGACAAAAAGATCGATGGCTACACGCCCGATCAACGCTTTTTCCTGGGCTTTGGCCGAGTCTGGTGCCAGAACACTACCCCGGAACTGTCTCGCATGCTGGTCCGCGTGGATCCGCATTCTCCCGGCAAGTGGCGCGTGAACGGCGTAGTACGCAACATGCCGGAATTTCAGAAAGCTTTCGGCTGCAAACCCGGCCAGCCAATGGCCCCTGTGAATGCCTGCCGGGTGTGGTGAAACATTCAGGGCTAAGCGCTGATTACAAGAGGGCACGGGTTTTTGCCGTGCCCTTTTGCATTTGATCGGCCCACCAGCCAGAATGGTATGCAGTGAATGATCCCACCATCGCCGAACGCGAAACTACATCGCCCTCCGCGGTTTTGGCGGACTCCGTTCCTCACCAGGAATATTCACGTCGGCTCAAAGACCGTGAAGTACAGGCTGCGCAGCTTCAGCGCAAACATCTGTGGCTCGGCAACGCGCGCATCGCTGTTTTTATTGCGATATTCATCCAATGCTGGATCACCGGCAAGACTGGCTCCCCATCGCTATATTGGCTGCTGTTGCCGATCGCGTTATTCGTCGTTCTCGTCGTTGCACACCGCCGCGTCATGCGAGTTCTGAATATGTCAAAGCGCGCGGTTTCCGTTTATGGCCGCGGTCTTGCGCGGGTCGAAGATCGCTGGGCAGGTAGCGGTGAGACGGGTGAAGAGTTCAAAGACCCGCTGCATTTCTACGCGGAAGACCTGGATATTCTAGGTGAAGGCAGCCTGTTTCAATTGCTATCGACAGCACGCACCAACATGGGCAAGCAGTGTCTGGCACGCTGGCTACTGAATCCTGCCGATCTTGATGAAATCCGAGAGAGGCAGGCAGCGGTTGCCGAATTGAAATCAAGGCTCGACTTCCGGGAAGATATTGCCGTCAGCGGTGAAAGTGAGCGGATCGCTGCCAAGCCGGAAGCGCTTATCGCATGGTCCCGCGAAGAAAGCGGCCTGAAGGATGGCCGTTGGTGGGCCGCTGCTCTCGCTGTACTCAGCATCGCCGCCCTGGTCTTCGGTTTCATGGTGATGTGGACACCATTCATTATTTCTCTGCTGATCAATGGCATCATTACTTCCCGCGCTCGCCATCATCTGGAAAAGATTTTTGCCAGCGTGGGCAACACTCATAAAGATCTCGATTCCCTTGCGCTTCTTCTCCGTCGTATTGAAGCGGAAAAGCTTGAGTCGCCCATGCTCCAGCAATTGCAGGCGCGTCTTCTCACCCATGGCCTGCCTCCGTCCGTTTGTATTGCCCGCCTGGATACCCTGGCTGATCTGGACGACTCCCGTCACAACTGGTTCGTGCGCATCTTCGACATTCCGCTGCTGTACTCCATGCAAATTGCGTTTGCGCTTGAGCGCTGGCGCCGCACATACGGCGGCGGCATTGAAGCATGGTTACATGTTGTTGGAGAAATCGAGGCGCTTGCTTCGATAGCTGCCTACGCTTATGAGCATCCGCAAGATCCATTTCCAGCATTCGCGCCTGCGGAGGCCGGCGTCTGTTTCGAGGGCGCCGCTCTCGGCCATCCTCTGTTGCCGGCCGACAAGTGCGTGCGCAACGACGTAATACTGGGCGGCAACAGCCAAATACTTTTGGTAAGCGGATCGAATATGTCCGGCAAGAGCACATACCTGCGCGTGGTCGGTATCAATACTGTTCTGGCGATGATGGGCGCTCCTGTTCGAGCCACGCGTTTGCGGCTTTCCCGGGTGGCGGTGGGCGCTTCCATGCGAGTCTCTGACTCGCTGCAAAAAGGCATTTCCCATTTCTATGCCGAAATTAAAAGGCTGCGACAGGTGGTGGATCTTTCCTCCACCGGGCCGACACTATTTCTGCTCGATGAAGTTTTGCAGGGCACCAACTCACATGATCGGCGCGTGGGCACTGAGGGCGTGCTGCGCACCTTAGTTCGCAATGGCGCTATAGGTCTTGTTACAACCCACGATCTCGCCCTCACTTCACTGGAACAAGTTTTTCCTGCGCAGGTGCGCAATGTTCATTTTCAGGAACGCTTTGAAGATGATCGGCTTTCTTTTGACTATCAGCTCCGCCCCGGAGTGGTCACCACCAGCAATGGCATTGAGCTAATGAAGTCTATTGGACTCGATGTTTCTTAGCGCCTTCAACTTGCTTCTCTTTAGGTCGTTGTAACCATCAGCCGAATTCCACTTCTTGGAACGACGCTACCGAAATTCTGCAAGAACCAGATGAGAAATTTTAATGAAACACTAATCCGCTCTTAAATCGTTGCTGTTGAAATACAAAAGGCATCATCAGCAAAGCAATTCGATATTCCGGTAAAAGTGTAAGCCCGTGCAGTGACAAGGATGAAGCTAAGCGCACGGAGTGGTGTGGTGGTTGGAGTGTGCCCTGGGGACGGGGCGGCGTTCTGTTCGACATCACGATCCCGCTAATCGGGTGTGGAAATAGTCCGCTGCTCAGCATTGCGTGCGCTGGCCCGCTCGACCGGTGCAGCGATCAACCAGGGACAGGAGACGGCAACACAACACGACTGCGGCGCATTTGGTACGGATAGCTTTTTCCTCCCCCATAAGCGTCGGCGTAACGAAGCTCAACGGGTCGTCGCGCTGGGGAGTGATCCCTTGCCTCGAAACCACGTTGATCTCGGGTGCGCGTTGCCGTTTTCAGCTTGAAACTGCTTGACGCAGTTAATCCACCACCGGGAGGCTGATTTTTCTCCAATCAGCCTCCTTATTAACTTTCGTACTCGCTAGTCCGCAGTGAGCAGACCGTAGTTTGGCGGATTAGCGCGTAGCAGCCGGTTCAGCGTTGCGCAGATATACGTCTGATTTGCTCAGCCAGTCCTGGCGCGGCGGGTAGAAGACATCCAGATCGATTGTGTCTTCAATCGCTTCAGCTTTGTGCGGCATGTGCGGAGGGATGCAGAGCACTTCGCCCGCTCGCACAATAATTTCCTTGCCGTCAATCCAGAATTTCAGCGCGCCTTCCACTATGTAAGTAAGCTGCTCATTCAAGTGACTGTGCTCCGGCACCACGCAGCCTTTCTTCAGCAGGACCCGGGCCAGCATCAGGTTTTCGCCCGTAATCATCTGGCGGTCCAGCAGCGAATTTAACTTTTCCAGTTCAACATCATTCCAGCGGATGTGTTTAAGCATAGACAAACATTCTAGCGAAGTTCCGCTTGCCCTGCACGCTGGCACTACTAAAAGAGAAGCAGCCGGGTTTCCCNGGTGCCGTTCTGGAACTCAGCTACTTTTGCGTGATGGTGACCTTGTGATAGCCGACCGTAGCCGTGTCGATTTTGTTGGGCAGCTGAAACTGGGAATCAATTCCCACATTGGGATACTTGGGCGTAATGTACTTGCTGACAAAATATTCCAGCGCCATCTGCGGCACGCTGAATCCATCGATGGCTACTTCGCGCACCTGCACGCGCCCTTCGCGTCCACTGCCGGACGCATCCGCTTCCACCCGCACGTCATGCTGGCCGCTGAAAAGTGAAAGCATGGGGTTGGACGAGTTTTGTCCCTCCCGGATTTCATCAAAGTCAACATTCAGAAATGCCGTCACAATTCCGCTGCGGCCTTCCATCCTGAGCTTTTTGACACCGCGCGGCAGAGTGATCCGCCCAGCAGCGATGTAATCATTGACCTCTTCCTCGGTCATGACAGTAGGCGTTTGATCTGGATGCTCTTGTTCACCGTTTTTCTGGATATGGTCCAGTTTGATTTGCAGGCTGTCAGCCAGTCGATGTCCGGAGGTATGCGCAGCACTAGTTGGTGGGGCAGAAGATTGCGGCGTTTGCTGCGACGCAGCCGGCCTGGATCCAGCAGACGGCTGCTGTTCGGAGGCAGGCCCTTCCTGGACAATAAAGATAATGCTCGCTACTAGTAATATTGTTAAAACAATTCTTGAGATCATTTAGCGTGCGCGGGAGCCGCTTGCGCGGTCAACGGCTGCGGCGTAATCTCCGGTTTTTCAAGCGATCCGGTGATTTCCCACTGAGTACCGTTGGTGTTCACCTTGAGCTTTGCCTGCTTATTGGCCAGAGACATGGTCCCGCTCAATTGATAGATGCGGTTCTCTGCTCTAAATTTGCTTGGCAGGATTTTTATGGCTTGTTTATCGATTTCCAGTGCTCCCTGTGCATTATTGAAACTTAGCGGCCTGCCGCCATTCAGAGCCAGTGCTCTCGAAGTTCCATTGCTCACCTGAAATTCCACCCGGCCACCCGCGCTGCTCGACATGTCCTGAGGTGTCTTGCCTTCAAAATGGGTTGAATAGCTTACCTGGGCCCTGCCGCCAATCCATTGTGCTACCTGGGCAGCAACGGGATTCTGTGGGCTCACCCGATCCAGTACAACACCTTCCATTGAACCGCTGCCGGTGTAGCGTGGCTGGCTTCCGCTCCAGTCGATTTTCCATTCGCCTTGCGTAGTTCCGCCTCCAATTTTGGCAGTCACGCGGTTTACTGTGAGGACGTGGTCACCGAGTTCAACATGTGCGGCAAATTTTTCCAGCGGAATATCGACAATATTCAATTCCCCGACTGCCAGACTGCCCTCGGCACGAAAATCCGGCAATTGATTGTCTGACCCGGAAAGAAAGGGTAATGACCAACCTTTATCCGTAAACCCCATCAGATTGGCCACATCAGAAATCGCCAGCGAATCGAGATGTAGATCAAAGTGTAGCTGGCAAGGCGCATTTCCTGTGCAGCCGAGCGGGCTACTAACCAAGCCGGTGAATGCAAGCGGACTATGTTCAAACTGGCCATTGACTTTGCTGAGCACCAGCGCCGTATCGGTGATTTGTGCGTCAGCTTCGGACATCACTAGCCGGTCTTTCACGCCGGGAATCCAAGCCGCCAGGTTTTGCAGATGCGCTGTTCCATGAAGCTTTGGTGCGGTAAAGTTTGCCCACGGCCCACTCACGTTCAGATCCACCAGGGCTGACGCAGTTGTATTCACAATCTGTGAGCGGAAACCGGTGGCGCGGCCAAAGGCCAACAATCTTTCCATCGGGACCATGCCCTTGGCGCTCACAAAATAGCCTTTGCTATCCAGGCTTCCTTGTACTTCAAGAGTGGTGGAGGGGCCCATTTGGACTGAGAACGCATCCACCGTGAGCGAGCTCGAGTCATAAGCCGCGCTGGGAGCTACTGCTGGCGTTGGCTGCGCCGGGACACTCGATTTTTTCTTTTTCACAACCAGCGCAGTTGGAGTATCGCCCGCGCCAATATGAAACCTCACCGCGCTAACGGGGAAAGGCTTGTCCCCGGCCGAGGCCTGTAGCAGGAATGGCGTGCTCATGCCAGTTCCATGAAAATCCCGCACACCTGCATGCCAATGAAAACCAAACGCTGCATTCAGATCGCCGCTGGCCGTAAAGTCATCGGGCAGCGATCGGCGGGCCTGGCGCGCAAGCGCCGCCAGCAAGGAAAGAGGCACTCGGTTCGCTACTAGAGACAGATCATAGTTCTGTGCGTTGGGCGTGAAATGCGCCGTGGTCAAGAGACCGCCAGTGCCAAGCGGCGTATCGCATTTGAGTGCGAGGCTTCCTTTTGTGTAATCGCCCAGGCAGCGGGTACGGACCTGCGGCATGGCATTGCGATTGATATCGAACCGGCGAAAACTATCCAGGTCGGCAGTGGCATTGATGTGCAGATCGGAAAGTTTACCGGCGACTTCCGCGGTGGCGTCCAACGCTCCCCGCCATCCTTTATCCTGCCCCAGCACCAGACGAGAAAATTGTCCCAATTGCGATTTTTCCCACGACACCTGTAATTTCACAGGCATATCACTCAGGTTAGGGGAGCGCTTAACGTCGCCTTCCACCCGGATCGTACCGGTATCGTTCAAGTTCATGTCCGTGCGGACCGGATGGCCTTCCAGCCGTATATGCCATGTGTCTTCTGCTGCCAACCAGAACGCAAAATCAGTATTGGTCAGCGCGTAAGGCTTCTTCTCCGGGCCAAGTTTCACGTTGATTCGCCCGCCGCTGGCTTCGATATACGGAAAGCGAGAGCGCTGCTCCGCGCTGCGTTTGGCCGTGGGAGCGGTCGGCACCTGCTCCACGCGCAACAGCAGCGATTCCAAATTCCAATGATCGCGCGTGTAAACCAGGTTCAGGCTGGGAGGAGCAACATCGTCAGTCAGCTTAAGATTGGCGATTTCCAGCCGGCCTTGCCATAAAGACGTCAGTCGCAGGTCGGCCGTGACTTTGCCGCAAAAAAGCAGCGGTTCCGCGCCGAAAGCAGGATCGTCCATCACCTTAAAATCGTAAAGATCAAATCCGGGGCGCGGGAACAGGCGGTATTTGACTGATCCAATTTTCACTTCCCTTCCCAACGCCGCGCTTAGAGTGGAAGCCAACCGAGTGCTGAAGCGTGCGCCGTTGATGTTGGGAGGCAGGAAGATGCACAGTGCCATGACTACCAGCACAACGGCAACGAGTTTTTTTCTGGTAGACGTCATCGCTAATGCACCAGATGGAAGAGGCGGTGCCACCGAGTCAGGCTAAAAAAATGTACCGTGACGTTCACAAACGCAGCCACGCGGTCGCCTATAGGTTTCGGCTCGCCGTTTTCTTCAGGCACATCAAAGGACCAGAACACAACCAGTGGACGCCCAATAATATTTTCTTTGGGCACAAAGCCCCAATAGCGGCTGTCCAGGCTGTTATCGCGATTGTCGCCCATGGCAAAGTAGTGGTCCGGCGGAATCACCACCTCGTCATTATGAATGTTTTCCTGCAAAGTGGCGGCCCACTCCGGAGAAATCTGTCCAATGCCATAACTCAGGGCCGCTGGAAATTCATCGCGATATGTGTCGTAAGTTCCGTTGCGAATTACATACGGCTCGGCCTGCCTGACTCCATTCAGATAGATCACTCCATTGCGCAAGCGAAGCCGGTCGCCTGGTACGCCAATAATGCGTTTAACCAGATACATTCCCTGCTCGGCCGGATTCGGGGTAAGAAAGACCGCTGTGTCTCCGCGGTGAATTCCACGATATGGCAAGATCCAACCCAACTTGCCACCGCTCAGCGGAGTAAGTCGATCAACAAATACATGGTCGCCTACCAATAGCGTTTTCTCCATGGACCGCGACGGTATCTCAAAATGCTGGACGACAAACGTAAGGATAAAAAGTCCGACTACCAGCACGGACGCAATTCCGGCAATCGATTCCGGCAATGTCTCTTTTGGACGCTCCGGCTTTTCCCGATTTCTTTTAAATAATGGCAAAGATGTAATTCCTGAATTTAGAGATCAGCGCACCAGATGGAACATGCGGCTCCAGCGTGTTTCGCCAAAAAAGTGAGTAACCACGTGAAACAGAAAGCTAACACGGTCCGCCATGGATGTGCGCTCATACTGATCTTTCGGCGTATCGAATGACCAATAAATAAACAACGGCCTGCCAATAACGTTTTCTCTGGGAATAAAGCCCCAGAACCGGCTGTCCAGGCTAACGTCGCGATTATCGCCCATGCCAAAAAAGCTATCCGGCGGAACTACCAGGTCTCCATCTTTCAAATGTCCCCGCATCACAATAGGCCACTCCGGATTCACGTTTGAATCGCCGTCCGGAGCAACTGCCGGAAACTGATCGCGATATGGCGAATAGCTTGGTCCTGAATGGATTACATAGGTCTCATTCAGGGCTTCGCCATTTCGATAAACATTGCCGTCGCGCAGGTGAATGCGGTCTCCCGGAATCCCGATGATCCGCTTCACTACATACATTCCGGGTTCCTTGGGATGGAGGAAAACAATAATATCTCCATGCTTGATCTCGCGGTATGGAATCAATGGCCCCACATATCCGGCTTTCGCTGTGGGTGACAGGCGATCGACAAAAACATGGTCCCCCACAAGTAACGTCTTGACCATGGATTCTGAGGGAATTTCAAAGGCCTGAACGATAAAAGTAAGGATGAACAGCCCCGAAACCAGGACCGCCGCAATTCCGGCAATGGATTCAGGCAGGCTTTCTTTTTTCTTTTCCGGTTTTTTGTCTTTGGTTTTATCGAACAAAAGCGGTTCCTGCTCAGATGATGGAATGATCAGCGAACCAGCCGAAACATGCGGTCCCAACGCGCCAAGTCCAGCAGGTGGGCCAGTGTCTGTCCTGAATGATTGAGTTTATCACCGGAGCGCCTGGGTTCCGAACCTCTGACGGAGAGATAGATCACCAAGGGCCTGCCCACGATGTTGGCCCGAGGGACAAACCCCCAATAGCGGCTGTCCAGGCTATTGTCACGATTATCGCCCATTACAAAATAATGCTCCGGTGGCACCACCAGTTCGCCACCGCTTACGTAATTCGCTAATTCATACCGCCAATGGCGATCAATGTCTCGGGAATATCCGCGCTGGTTGGGGAAGTTGTCACGATATCCATCAGGCATCCATTGCTTGTGGATTGCGTAATTTTCCTGGAGCGGGTTGCCGTTCACATAGACGATCTTGTCCTGAAGGCGGATATGGTCTCCGGGCATTCCGATCACACGTTTCACCAGGAACTGGGAGGCGTCTACAGGAAAATAAAAAACTACAATATCCCCTCGTTCGATTTTCCCGTACGGCAGCAGGTGCGCCGATCCCGGCAGGCCGGCATAATGCAATTTATCTACCAGCAGAAAGTCTCCCACGAGCAACGTGTTTTCCATTGAACCTGAAGGAATTTGAAACGCCTGAACGATAAACGTAATTACATAAATGCTGAAGATGACGACGGTAAAGAAAGCTTGGATCCCAAAAAGGTCCTTCGGTTCTCGATGCCCCTGATGCTGTGGAGCAGCTTGTGACGCGGGCGGCGCCAATGCACCAGCGGGCTCTACAGTCGGGGTATCCGCGCTCGGCTGCAAGGGCACAGCTTCAACCGGGGTTGGCTCCGCTGTTGGTGCTTTTTCTTCCGAGTTCTGCTCTTGATCGTTCATTCGCTTTCAGCCTGGCCGCGCAGATGTTCCAAAGCCTGCTTGGCGGCAAGTTGTTCGGCTTTTTTTTTCGTTCCGCCTTCAGCCCGCGCCACGTACTCCATCTTGCTCTGTCCCTGGATATAAATTCGCGCTTCCACAGTGAATGTCTTGCGATGGTCCGGCCCCTCTTCCTTCACCGTGACATAGACAGGCTGCTGCCGCCCACTGGATTGCAAAAGTTCCTGCAGAGCAGATTTGTGATCTGCGAGGCTGAATTCGTTTTCTCCATCGGCAGTAATGGTCTCCAGTTCGGACTCAAGTATCTGCCGGATGATAAATTCCCGCGTCTTTTCCAGCCCCGCATCCAGGTACATGGCGGCGATGACGGCTTCAATGGCATCAGAAAGCAGCGTTCCCTTTGACCGGCCGCCGCTGCGCTCTTCGCCGCGCCCCAATCGTAGGTACTGTCCGAGCCCGATCCTGGTCGCAACACCTACCAGATGTTCCGCGCTCACCAGATGCGCCTTCAGCTTCGATAGCTGGCCTTCGTGGAATGTTGGGAATCTTTCAAACAGTAACTGGCTTGTCACCAAGCCCAGGACTGCGTCGCCCAGAAACTCAAACTGCTCGTTATCAAGTATCTCGGTTGCAAGATCCGACCCCACGGCTTTTGATTCCTCATGCGCGTGCGAACTGTGTGTTAAAGCTCGCTCCAGCATCTCCGTCCGTTTGAAGGTATGTCCCAGCGCGGATTCTAGTGCGGAAAGATCAGAATTCATGGTAAGGGAGTTCACTGCGGCTCCGTTGACGATCCATTACGTGAGCCTTTGCCGAGTCCAGCCAGCCGCTCATGTTCAACTTCCGCCAGCTTCTGTAGCTCAGGATCGGAACTGGCAAGTTGCAGCGCCTGTTCCACGGAACTAAGCGCAGCAGCATATTTCTTTCGATGATCTTGCGCCAGTGCCAGGTGGTACCAGGTGTGGCCATCAGGCCGGAATTTGGCTAACTCTGTGGCCATCTTCAGGTCTTTTTCTGCCCCGGCATCATCGCCCGTCTTCAGCTTCATGATTCCCAATGCGGAATACGCCATGGATTGCAGTGTTGTCTTGTAGACCGCTGCCCCACCTGATGTATCTGAGTAGCTGGCTTCAGCTGCCTGGATGGCCCGCGAAGCGTTGTGCCTGATTGTGCTGACCTTTTTGTCCCGCTCCCGATCGTGGTCACCCAGGGAATCTGCCAACGCTGTGGCTGTAAGCACCAGCGCCAGAGGATTATCAGCGTCAAGCGCCAGAACTCGTTCACCCATGGCCAGCACTTTTGCGGGATTATTTTCCCGCTGGTATTGCAACATGGCGCTGGAATAAAGATACCGGCGTAATTCGCTTGTGGGATACCTGTTGGAGAAATCGATCGCCGCTGCTTCCTCCTTCGCGGCGCCGGTCAATGCGTAAGCAGCGTTGAAATCGGAGCGTTCCTGTTCACTGCGGGCCTGGGGACGTCTTGCCATTGAATCCGGCTGCGATCCACTCTGAGTGGTAGGAGATCCGTCCAAAGCACTGGCCGGAGCCATGGAAAAATACAGCGCGGCCAGGCCAAGCGCGATATTACCTGCGATTAGCTTCCAACGCGGAAACCGTACCGTGGATCGAGCGCGCGCAACTTCCATATATGCTGAACTCATAAATACAACTGCATTCTACTTCGGCTGCACCGGAGGCTTTTCCGCCGACGATGCTCCGCCTGTAAGCGTAAGCAACCTGGTCTGCTCGCTTTTGGCAAGGTTCCCCAAATCGGCATTTGCGCCGATGACCTGCAATGCGTGGTTTACTGACGCGAGCGCCTCCGGGTATTTCTTCTGGTGGTCCTGCGCCAGTGCGAGATGGTACCAGATATAAGGATCCGGCTGGCTTTGGTTCAAATCAGATGAAAGCTTTAATTCCCTCTCTGCTCCGGAGTCGTCTGCTGTCTTTAGTGCAATAATACCGAGCGCCGAGTGTGCCATCGATTGCAAAGTATCTTTAAATACCTTCACCTGCTCGGGGGTGGCATTGGCAGGCGGTGTGAACCCTGAATCGAGAGTATCGAGCGCATGCGCGGCATTTGTCTTTACGCGCGTAATTTTCGCTTGCCTGTCAGTATCAGTGTCGTTCAGGCTGTCTGCAAGGACTGTGGCCGTAAGTACCAGCGCGATTGAATTGTCCGGATCAAGGCGCAATACTTTTTCTCCCACACTCAACATTTTCTCGGGATTGTTTTCGTTTTGGTATTCATGCATCGCCTTAGAATAAAGATAAGATTTGAGTTCGCTTTCAGGATATTTGGCGGCGAAATCATCAGCCGCCTTCTCTGAAGCTGCTCCGCCGGAGATGGCATAGGCAACGTTGTAATCGTTGAATTCAGGATGTGTCTTGGCCTGGGGCACGTGCTTACCCGCCGGCTGCGGCTGTTTACTTCCGGCCGGCGGCTGGGAGAACATGGCCGGACTAAGCCAGCACAATATCATTAAAAGCAGGCTAGCCTGTTGAAGCTTTTTCATGGCTTGGCCGCCCTTCCGGCCTGATAGGGTGCAGATAAACCTCTTTCCGCTGCTCCACGAGTATCGGCAGAAGGATCGCCCGCCGCCAGCGCGGCCCGGTAGTGCTCCACGGCAACGTCGCGCTTTTCCTGGATATCAAAAATCCTCCCAAGATATATATGGCTCCAGGCCAGCATCCGCGGATCATGCACTGACTCAACCGCCTGTTCAAAACTCACCCTGGCCTCTTCCATCTTTCCACTCAGCGTGGCGATCCTTGCCAAAATGAAAACCGCGTGGCCTGGGGCTTCCCCGCCGTGGTTGTGCTGGAGAACTTCGTTCGCCAACTTCTGCGCGCCTTCGCGATCACCAGCGGCTAGCTTCTGCTCAGCAATGTTCAGCAGGCGATCTTCATTCGGCGCCGGTTGCACTGCGCTAACGATTTCCGGCGTAGCCTGATCGCGAAACACTACTTCGCGAGCCCTTTTCCTCTCACGCTCCAGGCTGATGGTATGCAGCAGGTTGCCATAGGCGTTCTTCAGACCTGTTGAGTCTTTTTCAAATTCGCGCAGCTGATCGTAAAAGACGCGGGTCAGTACAAAGCCTTCTTCCACGGATCGCTGCACGTAAGCATTTCTGGCTGCCTCATCCGATTTGGGAATTGTGGTACGTGCTTCAATCGCGCGGATCAGGCATTCATTCACCATGAGCGAAATATCGTTCTTAAAGGCCTGCGCCATCGGTGCGGAACGGACGTCTTCAAGGATAGGCTCCAGTTGTTTCAGAGTGTTCCCATGCGAGAGGGCCATGGGATCGAGCACAAAATGAAGGTACGTATGGCGGATCTCCGGAAAACGCACGTGCTTTTCATGGTCGGGCGAGATGACCATGTAGTAATTAGTTCCAAAGTTTCTGGAATCCACCTGCGCTGGAGAAAGCAGCGGCTCCATGTAAATCATAAATCGCTGGCCGGGATAATTGCTGAATGGGATCTTTAAATAAAGGTCTGTCTGCGTGAGCAACTGCGAAACCGGATCGTGAAGCTGATTGACCAACGCTTGATATTCAGGTTGATGCTTTCGCCAAAGGGCCTCAATGTTTACAGCCTGATAGAACTTTTTCAGAGGCGAGATAACACCCAGCACACGTCCGGCGTCTGGGGCCAGATCAGCTTCCGGAATCCTGGGAGCGAAGTCAGGGGGCGGCCCCAGTTCCAAAGCCAGAGAAAGATACGGCGTTACGTCATTATCTTTGCCGGGAACCTGGTGATCGATCCAAAATTGGCACACTGCGTTATCAGCCTGCTTTGCCTCCGGCGATTGTGCCAACGCGCTGCGCACTTCTGTCCGAACCGCCTGGCGAAGCGGCATAGAAATTTCAAGACCGGCGTCATAACCGCAAGTATTTAAGGCCGCGGCCAGCGTAAAGAATGTCTCGCTGACTTCCAACTGTGCTTTGGTGGCCTGAGCTAAAGATGTGCCGGAAGCCGCTGCGAGCAGCAGTACAGACCAGAAAAATGGTTGAAGTTTCCGCTTCAGGGTCCCCTCCAAATGTGTGGGAAACTCAAGTTTAGGCCACAAAAACAGAAAGGGTCAAACCCTTAGGGTCTGACCCTTAGTAGACAAGAGCAAAGCCTATCCTTTCACGTTTACATGGGCAAAGGACATGATTGCCTTTCCCGGAACAGGCCGGCCAAAGGACTGCGCCGGAACGAAAATGGTAAACAGCAGAGCGCGATTCAATTGCGCTTTCACTTCTTCGTCGTCGCGCCCGGAAATAATGCGGAAGTTCTCCACGCGGCCAGTGGTATCCACATACGTTTCAATGACTACGGGGGAATCCAGGCTCAACTGGCTCTCAGGATACTCAGAGACCTGCAGCCGTGGCGGCGTGTAAAAGGTTGATGGAACATCGTCATTGGCGCTTACCTGCGCCGGCATCAGCAACACGATCAACACGCCAAAGAAGATCACCGCGGAAAGCACGCCTGCGGTGGCCGGAACCATAAAGCCCTGAAAAGTATTTTCCAGCCGCAAAACGCAACGCTGGAAAAAGCTTAAGGAGTTGCGAGAGCGGGTACTGGAAATGGCCACGCGGATTTTCAACGCCAGGTCAGAGGGGGGCTGACGGCGTCCAAGCGATGAAACCAGTGAGTGTGTATTTTCCAGCAAAGCATATTCTTTCTGGCACTCCGCACATTGCTCCAGATGGGCGAAGATCTCGTGCATCTCCGTCCCGCTGACGGCGCGGTCCAGATACGATGAAAACAGGGGCTGGGCCTCTGTACATCTCATGACTGTGCCTCCACTTCTGATTGTGCCGGTGAACGGTGATTCGTTTCCGGCTTGCTTCCCCCTACCTCAGCACCCATTTCGTTGACGAAAGTCTCCAGTCGCTTCTTTAGAGCATCGCGGCCGCGGATCAGACGGGACTTTACCGTCCCCAGCGAAATCTGCAGCACCTCCGCGATCTCTTCATACGCAAGGCCTTCAATATCGCGCAGCACCACGGTTGTACGATAAGGCTCCGGAATTTGTTTCAATTCCATCTCCACCCGCTGGCGCACTTCTTCATGGGCAAAGATCTCCAGTGGCGATTCACGCTTGTCCGCCAGAGTGTCACATAGCCCGAAGGAGTTCCCATCCCCGTCCACGTGGGCTTCCATGGAAGTCTCTTTGCTCTTGTGCCGGAACCACCAGCGCCTCTGATTCGAAGCCTCATGGATGGCAATACGGTAGAGCCACGTTTTCAGGCTACATTCGCCATTGAAACGCTTCATACCGCGAAAAACTTTGAGAAAAACTTCCTGTGTGGTATCCGCGGCATCTGCAGGGTCGGTCAGAATGCGGTACACAAGGCTGTAAATCGGCTGGTGATAATGGGTCACAAGCCAGTTGTAAGCCTCTTCAGAGCCGGCCTTCAGCTCGGCAACAATTGAGGCTTCTTCGGCTCGTATGCCGATTGCGCTGGCGATGTTTCCCAATGCTGTTACTCCCGCCACTCTTCTCATGGCGTCACCCCAATTTTCTCAAGATATGGGCGCCGCTACAACTAATTTAGCGGTAACGGCAGTAACCTGCCCACGGGATACAGCAATTCCTTCAAATAGATAGACCCCGCCCGGGGAGCGCAAGTTCCAGGTTCTTGGAAATTTAGTGAGGAGAAGATGAAGTTTGAGCGGGAGAGACAGGAGTCTGGGCGGGTGGCGTGGAAGCCTTTTTCTTTGTGGATTTTGGGCGCTTCCGAGGAGGAGTGTCTTCGTCGATGACAACTACTTTCTTGCCCGGGACAACCGTGCCTGGGCCTTGCCTTGCCTGAAGTGCGTTGGTTGCGGCAGCCCGGTTCGCAGCTTCCATTTTTCCGGCCGCCTGCTCTATATACGTTGATAAATTCTGCCGGACAGTATCCAAAGCGGTGGCATCGCCCTCAAGCGGTTGATACTCCTCTCGCTTGCCAAAAGCGCCTGCGGCCTCAGCCATGGAGCTAAGAAATTCATAAACAACATTCAAGTTGTGATACAGCTTAAAGCTTGCCAGCACTCCACCCCGGCTGGTCTGGACATCGCTGATCAGGCCGGGAACCGCGTTGGAGATGTTTTTCTGCAATGAATCCGCCACTTGCTGCATCTGTTGTTTTTGCTGGGCGTCAGTCTTCCATTTTTCAATACGCAATTTTCCAATGTTGGCATTGGCTGAGCTGGTGGCCTGCTGGATTTGCAAAAGAATAGTATTCAGATCGGTGGGTGGCGGCGCTTGCGTCGGCGGATTCATCGGGGCCTGCTGGGCTATCGCGCCTAAGCCGAGGCAAAATATAAGACCAAAAATTATCGCTCTCGCCGATTTCATGGGGAACGCTCCTGCAAATACATCAGATGTGATTCGTCGACCCCAGGGTTACTTTCCTTTGCACCCTTTCCGTTCACTGTAACCACCGGCGCATCAACGCAACCTATTAGGATACACAAAACCAGCAATGCTGTTGTGCATGCGAGAAGCTCAATTGAGGGCCTAGAATCGCTTAGAAAGTACTTCGATAGGATTTCGCCTTTAAGAGGAGATAAGGAAAGCATCGGTTAAGAATTGTTTGCCCCGCCTTTCAGCAGAATCCAACGTCTTTGCCTGACATCCAATATTTAACTAAACAGTTAATCTGAAAATAAGGAACTTGGAGAAGGCTATGAAAAAGGGTCTAAATACATTCTTGGCTACGGTCCTGGCATTGGGAACCTCAGGATTGGCGTTTGCCGCTTCTACTGACCAGGTTTCCCAGAAGATCACAACAAGCGCTGATGCGCGCCTTGAACAGCGGCTTTCCAACGAAGTCCGGCACGAACTGAACATGATTCCGCAATTTACGGTGTTCGATAATCTCGCTTACCGCGTAGATGGCGGTACCGTTACGCTGTTCGGACAAGTCCGAGACGCAATTGTGAAAGATTCAGCGGAAGCTCGTGTGAAGCACCTGGAAGGCGTGGAGCGCGTTGACAATAAGATCGAAATACTTCCGGCGTCATTCAATGACGACCGCATTCGTCGTCAAGTGGCTCTGGCGGTCTTCAATGATCCGCGTTTGTTCAACTACGGAATCCAGTCCGTGCCGCCAATTCACATTGTCGTGAAAAACGGTCACGTTAACCTTGAAGGCGTGGTTAGGACCCAGGCAGACAAGGACGACGCGTTCATCCGGGCAAATGGGGTTTCCGGAGTGTTCTCCGTTGCGAACAATTTGCAGGTGGAGCAATCTAAGAAAAGCTAAAAATTAAGTAATTTCAACTTACAGAGACGCAGGCTGCTGCGTCTCTTTTTCTTGCCAATTGGACTTCCATTTTGGAACTGATGGCAACGCCGTGACGAAAGGCAATTACAAAAGGACAATTCCAGGTCGACTTCCGTGAGCTGGCGAAGTGTTTTAGGCTGGATTGCACGCGATGTTTATAGGATGATCCAATTTCAGCCGCTGAACAATGTTGCAGAGCCATCGTAAAGATCCTCCGGTTCAGTAGCCGCAAGCATATTATGATCGCCCACTTCGTAAGTCGTACATTTCGCCATCTGCTGCCTAAAGTTCTTTTCCTGCTTTCGACCCTGCTTTGGAACACTTGGGCTATGTCGCCCGCGTTTTCGCAGACGGCGCAAACTCAAACCAGCACACGCAAAGTGAAATCCAGTACGCCTCCGGAGTATCCGGAACTCGCGCGCAAGATGAAGATCGAGGGCATGGCGCGAGTCCTGCTCACCGTGAGTTCAGATGGTAGCGTGATTAAAGTCAAAGAGCTCGGCGGCAATCCCGTGCTGGTGGAAGCATTAGCTCAGGCCGCTCACAAGTGGAAGTATGAAACGGCAGAGCACGAAAGCGAGATTGAAGTGCGGTATGACTTCGTGCTAAGAGCCGCTGATCACTAAGCTATTGACGCTTGCTTTGCACAAAAAAGCAAATCTCACCACGGATGAACACGGATGACACGGATTTACAAATTCAACGTTGTCTTATTTGAACTTTTTTGATCCGTGTAAATCAGTGCTATCAGTGTTATCTGTCGTCAGGTTTGGGGTTTTGTGTAAGCTACTGACGCTTGCTTAACAGCAATCATCCTTAAAAGCGGGCGGATAGAAAAAGATCCTCCCGGGAATCATCGGTTATCATGCAGCAGTCGTCTCCCCACCGAGTAGCGTCAGCACCTCGCCGGTGATGTAACTGGAATCCGCTTCGGAAGCAAAGAAGACAAATGTAGGCGCAACTTCCTCAGGCTGCGCCGGGCGTTCCATAGGAGTGTCCTTCCCATGTTCTGCCGCTTTCTCGGCCTGTTTGTCGGCGATGTTGAGCGGAGTCCACACCGGACCGGGCGCTACGCAGTTCACCCGGATCTTTTTTTCAACCAGGTTTTGCGCCAGCGATTTAGTGAAAGCATGAATCGCGCCCTTGGTGGATGCATAGTCCAGCAGCTGTTTGCTTCCTTGCAAGCCGGTAATGGAACCTGTATTCACGATCGCGCTGCCCGGTTTCAGGTGAGGCAGTGCAGCTTTTACCATGTGAAAATAGCCAAATATGTTGGTGCGGAAAGTCTTTTCCCACTGCTCTTCGCTGAGGTCTTCAATCGATTCCTGATGCTGCTGAAAAGCAGCATTATTCACCAGAATATCCAGACCGCCAAATTCTTGTACGGTTTGTTCGACGGCTGCGCGGCAGAACTCCGGATCTTTCACGTCGCCAGGAATGAGCACGCAGCGACGGCCTTCAGCTTCAACTGCTCTCGCCGTTTCCTGCCCGTCTATCTCTTCTTCCGGAAGGAAGACCACGGCTACATCGGCGCCTTCGCGAGCATAAAGCACGGCGACCGCTCGGCCAATGCCTGAGTCGCCGCCGGTAATGATGGCGACTTTATCCAGAAGCTTGTCTGCTCCGCGGTAAAGCGGTGCTTCATATTTTGGACGGGGGGCCACGTCAGCTTCAATTCCAGGGTGTGGCTGGTGTTGTTTAGGAAACGGCGGCTTCGGCTCTTTTTGTTGGGTCTTGGGGTTCTTGGTTCTGCTATCAAACGACATTACCCTGCCTTTGGATTCCGGCTTTGATGTCTTTTTCTGTAGGGTGGTCTTCTGTACGGTGGTTTTCTGTATGGAGGTGCGGCGCGCCATATTTCCTCTCCTTTTTCAAACTTTTGTAACGCAATACCTATTTCAAAAAGATGAACATTTCACATAGGAGGATGGTGCAAACCGAAAGAAGTTTGCGCAGCTTCGCTGCATCTCAACATTTTTCGCCAGCTTAATGAGAGCCTCCTGAGGCGCAACTCATTTCCCTTCTCATGCTTCTCACTTAGCAGGGAGGAACAATGGCAAACAAGAAAAGTTCAAGTTCGAAAAAGAAATCCAGCGGTCGCAAGTACGGCAAGGCTGCAAGCAAGTCAGTAAAGAGCGCCATGCATCGAAAGAAAAAAGGCACGCTCAAATCTGGCAAGGGTGGCAAAGGCGGCAAAGTCAAAAGTCGCAAACAGGCTATAGCGATCGGGTTATCAGAGGCGCGCGAAAAAGGCGCCAAGGTACCCAAGAAGAAGTAACATTTCCTTGTCCGGGAAACGCTTACCCAATCCCTGGAAAATGAAAAAAGGCGAAGCTATGATGGTGATGGCTCCGCCTTTTGAAATAGCAGTTCCTTCTTTTTCTTACACCAATTCCCTTACCTTGTCTGCAATTTGCGTGGCAATAATCTTTTTGCTGTTTGGTTCGCCCCGCATGAGCGACTCAGTGAACTTGGCCGCCTGCTCGAACGTAACTTTTGCTGGCATTGGCGCTTCAAAGGGATCGACCACGGCCTCAATGAGCACAGGGCCGGCAGCATTGGAACTAAGAGCACGGTCGAGAATCGCGCCGCATTCCTTCGGATCGTCAATACGGAAGCCAACGGCACCGCATGCTTCCGCGAACTTCACAAAGTCAATGGGCGCAAGATCCACGCCATATTCCGGATTGCCGAGAAAGACCATTTGTTCCCACTTGATCTGACCCAGTGTATTGTTCTTGACCACCACTACAATGATCGGCAGTTTGTACTTCACCGCGGTAACAAGCTCTGCCATCAACATGCTGAAACCGCCATCGCCCACAAATGCAACGCACTGCCGGTCCGGATGAGCGATCTGCGCGGAGATCGTGTAAGGCAGCCCACATGCCATGGTGGCCAAAGTGCCGGAGCAGGAATACATCTGCCCGTGTTTAGCCACGATGTGACGCGCCCACCATGTGGTAATCGTCCCGCTGTCGGAACTGACGATCGCATCATTGCGCAGCCTCTTGCCCAGTTCGTGGGCAATCACCTGCGGCTTCATCGGTTTTTCCATGTTAGAAGAACGCCTGTGCATCAGCTCCCACCACTCTTTCATTCCCTTCTGCGCCGTTTCCAGGAAGCTACGGTCTTTATTGCGATTGACCAGAGGCAGCAGTTCTTCCAGCGTGCGGCGGCTGTCGCCCACCAACCCGACTTCAACGTCATACCGTAATCCAATGCGCACCGGGTCAAGATCTATCTGCACGGCTTTCGCTTTGCCGGGTTTTGGCATGAACTCGATATAAGGAAATGACGAGCCAACAATCAATAGTGTGTCGCAATCCTCCAGCGCTTCCTGTGAAGGTTTGGTGCCCAGAAGTCCGATACCGCCGGTGGTGTATGGACTCTCGTCGGGAACAGCCGCTTTCCCCAGCAGCGCTTTTACAATCGGCGCGCCGAGTTTCTCTGCGGCTTGCTCCAGAGCGTCAGTGGCATGCAGGGCGCCTTGTCCGGCCAGGATGGCAATCTTCTTCCCAGCGTTGAGCACGTCAGCAGCGCGGCGCAGATCGGAGTCGTTGGGAAAGTGCCCGCCATCTGAGTGGACATAGGAGACATGGCCTTTGATATTGCGCTTAGAAGCGGTTTTGCGCTCGGCCTTCATATCTTGAATGTCAGTGGGAAAGGCGATGTGCGCTACTTTGTGATACACCGTGGCAGTGCGGCAAGCGAGTTCCGTCACGTTTTCTACATGGGTTGGACCCATTATGCGTGTGTTGTAAGCAGCCACGTCCATGAAGAGACGGTCCAGCGCGACATCCTGCTGCGTGAATGTGTCACTCAGATCATGGTACGGAAGTCCTGTGATGGCCAAAACGGGAGCGCCATCAAGCTTGGCATCATAAAGTCCATTGAGCAGGTGAATGCCACCAGGGCCAGAAGTGGCCAAACACACGCCGAGCTTTCCGGTGAACTTCGCATAAGCACAGGCCATAAACGCGGCAGCTTCTTCATGCCGGACTTGAACAAACCGAATTTGTTCCTGGTGCGTGCGCAGTGATTCCATGATGCCGTTAATGCCGTCGCCAGGCAGACCAAAAATAGTATTAACTCCCCAATCGATCAATCCCTCAATCAGCACATCTGCAGCAGTCTTCGCCATCGCGAATCTCTCCTTTACCTACCTATGAAAATAGGATGCGAGGCGATACCACGCTGTTTTCGCAATGGGAGTGAACAAATGTGAAAAGCACGCGCCTATTTAGTTCTTAATGAGCAAAACTGCTTTCTGTGGTGCGTGATGGCCGCGCATAAAGTACAATATAAAAAAGGGCGGGCTGTTTGGCTCTCCTCACAAAATTCTGAACATCAGGAGTGCTCATGGCTGGAAGCTCTCGAACCACCTTCGCCAAACGACAAAAGGAGCGGCAGCGACAGGAGAAACAGGCTGAAAAAGCCCAACGCAAGCTGCAACGCAAGACACAAGACCAGGAAACAGATCCCAATGCTCCGGAAAAACCCAAAGACCTGACCGTTACCTACAATGAAGAAGGCATTCCTGAAGGATTCGGCTTTCATGATTTTTAGGCACTTTATGGGCGACGCCCGCCCAAAGGTGTAGTATTAAGAGGAAGTTAGTTGTCCTCGACTCAGATAGACACATCCTCTTTCGTCCCTGCCTATTTCTGCTGAGAACAGCACCACCCCACAGCACCATGATAAAAGGAGTCGCTAGTGAAGAAGATTTACGTCGGCAATTTTTCATTCCACATGACAGAACCTGAACTAAGGGCGCTATTTGAGCCTTTTGGGGCCATTGACAGCGCATCGGTTGCCACTGATCGTGATACAGGCCGGTCCCGTGGTTTCGGTTTCGTCCAAATGCCAAACGATGACGAAGCAGAAAAAGCCATGGCAGCGCTGAACGGTAAAGACTCCGGTGGACGTGCACTCACTGTAAATGAAGCGAGACCTCAAGCCCCGCGCAGCGGCGGGTTTGGTGGTGGTCGTGGCGGCGGGCATGGCAATGACCGCGGGGGCAATGATCGCGGGCCGCGTCAGCGTCGTGAACCCCGTTGGTAAGACCCAGCGTAGCAAGGCGCATGAGGGGTACAGCGGAAGTTGTCCCCCATGAAACATCTATGGGAACCGTTGTCTGCGGCAAATGCGGACAACGGTACTCCATTAGTGAGTTGCCTTCACAAGATGCGGAACTCTCGCGCAAACAGGCGTCTTTTGTCGCGGACAAGCTGGTATGGGACCATATTCAGGAACGGAAGCATCAGGCAACCATCGAGCTTCCGACTCTTTGACTTTTGCCATCTATTTGGCCGATTTGTGATTTAAGACTTTTTGGAAATGGATAGGATCGGCCACCCTGTCAATTTTCAGCCTAGGAAAACCAATATGGCTGTTGAGAATAATGGGACGGCGGTTGCGAGAGCAGAGGGACACAACGCTATTTTTACCGTCCTGCGACAGTTACTCAGGCCATACGAGAGCGAATTGGCCATCCGCACTGACAAGCCTGGTAACTGCTACCTTGAAACTCGTTCTTCCAGCATGAATGGCCGGCGCATGTTCTTTGCCGGCGCCAAAATCAAGAAAAACTACGTCAGTTTCTATCTTCCCGCTCTATATATGTTTCCCGACCTTTCGGACAGAATCTCGCCATCGCTGAAGAAAACAATGCAGGGACAGGCTTGTTTTAACTTCACCACAGCCAATCCTGATTGGTTTGAGGAGCTGGGTAGACTGACCGAGGCGGGATATCAAAAGCTGAAGGCTGAAATGCTGTTGTGAAGAGATTCACCGCTTCCGGCACGCAGTCCCTCCGCCTTGGCGGAAGAAAATGACAACAATCAAGCGTTGTTGAATGCGTCGCAGCAAGTTCCTTTCTATGCTGGAACCAATCATGCGTGACCGTCATGCTATGACCATCTTGGCCGACCAGCTCTTTACAAATGCTCCGAAGCGCTCGAGCGCCCTGGAAAAATCATCACCGGCGGCGGCAAAGCCCAGCCGGAAATGCGAGGGCACATCAAAGCAATCGCCAGGAGCCAGAAGGATTCCATGCTCCGCAGCGGCCTGACAAAACGGACGGGCGTCTTCTCCGCTCACCAGCCAGGGGAACGCTGTCATGCCACCCAGGGGCGGAATCCAGCCGAGTACGTCGCGGTGGTCCGCCATGAAGCGCTCGAGGAGCTTGAGGTTTCGGGTAGCAGTTTCCTGGGCCTTGCCGAGCACGACGTCACGTTTACGGATTGCGATTTCAGAGAGAATTTCTCCCGTGGTAGTGTTGCTGATTGAGAAGTAGGCGCGCGCGTTCCAGTATTGCTGGCAACGCCGGACATCGTGCTCGATCATCCATCCTGTGCGTACACCGGCGATCGAAAATGCTTTCGAGAGATCGGCAATTACGGTGGCGTGTGGCAGGCGTGCCGCCGATTTCGTCTGACTTCCGTGGTAAATGGGGTGGTAGACCTCGTCACTTACCAGTTGGATTCCGCGCTCAGCGGTGAAGTCGTGCAAGGCTTGCATTTCACCGTCGCCGATGGTCGCGCCGGTGGGGTTGTGCGGGCTGTTGACCAGGATGAGCTTGGTCTTGGAATCGGCGAGCCGCTTGATCTCATCGGGGTCGATGCGAAAGCCGTTCTCACGGCGCACGCGATAGAAGCGGGTTTCCAGGCCGAAAGATTGTGGCAGCGCAGAGAAAGTAGTGAATCCAGGCAGTGGGATGATTACGTTCGCGCCCGGCTCGGCGGCCAGCCACATCAAGGCCACCAGCGCCTCAGAAGCGCCAGTCACGATTTGCACGGCCTCTACCGGGACTTGCTGCATTAGAGCGATTGCCTCACGCAGACTGTCGGCACCGGCGGGGCGGCTGTAGACCAGCTTGTGATTCAGGAAGCGGTGGCGCGTTTCCTCGTCAGCCAAGGAAAGGATGTCGTTTACGGTCCAGGTGGGCCCGGTGCTCGCAGCCAGGTTGAATTCTACGTCGTGTTCGTATTGGTCGAGCCAGATATCGAGCAGGAAGGGCTTGAGTTGCATGCGCGCACCTCAGAACGAGAAGTTGGTCCCTGTTATTGATTCTGCGAGCTGGCGCGCGGATGATTTTTGTTTACGAGCAATTTAAAATCCAGCGACTTAACCCCGCGCTGGGCAAACTGCTAGGCCAGAGTCCAAGCGTCTGAAAGCAAAGTAGTAAACCTTAGTAACACGCTTTCACGCAATTGCACCAAAATTGTGCTATACTGATCTTGCTTTAGATCCGCGGTTGCAGGGCTCCTTAAGATCGAGATCTGGTCCAGGATTCCCACACTGACTTACCTCCGATTGTCTACGGCGAAAATTGAAAATATATCGGCATGAGATCACTCTGCCCTGACGTTTTGAAACGTCTTTGCCAGCACCCGCCGCCGATCACAAGAAAGCAAAAAACTCTAAGTGTCTACGTTTAAAGAACTTCCCATATCTCCATATCTACTGGATCGCCTGCGTGCGTCCGAATTCGTAACTCCAACTGAAGTCCAGGCAGCGGCTATTCCGCATGCCGCCAGCGGCAAAAACGTTGTCGCCACGGCCCAGACCGGCACAGGCAAGACCCTTGCCTTCCTGGTTCCCGTAATGGACAAGCTGATGCAGCAGACAGAATCGCGGCCCGGCGCCCTGGTTCTGGTGCCCACGCGAGAGCTGGCACTGCAAATCGGCAAGCAATATGAACAACTGCGGGGCAAGAAATTGCCACCGGCAGCGCTGCTGATTGGTGGCGTTGCAGAAAAATCGCAACTGCGGGCTGTGCGCTCCGGAGCCAAGCTGATCATCGCAACCCCCGGCAGGTTTGAAGACTTGTTTGACCGGGAATTGATTTCGCTCACCGGAGTGAAAATCCTGATTCTTGACGAAGTGGACAGAATGCTGGACATGGGATTTATCCCGGCCATCCGCAGGATTGTCAGCAGGTTGCCAAAATCACGGCAGACGCTCTGCTTCTCCGCCACTCTTGAACCCTCGGTTGAACATCTGGTCGATGATTACGCCCGCGGTGCTGTACGGCTGGCTTTTGGATCGACCAAGAAAGCCTCGGAATCCGTGGATCTTTTGGCTTATGAAGTCCATGCTGACCAGAAGCTTTCACTTTTGAAACGCCTGCTGAGTGAGGAAACCGGGCGCACCCTGATTTTTGTTCGGACCAAACGCGCTACCGAGCGATTGGCTGAAAAGCTGAACCGCCAGGGAATGGCTGTAAGCGTGTTGCACGGCGATCGCAGCCAGTCACAGCGCAACAGCGCTCTTACGGCCTTTCAGCATGGCAAGTCACGTGTCCTGGTAGCTACGGACGTGGCTTCGCGAGGAATCCACGTTGACGATATCGCTCAGGTCATCAATTACGATCTGCCGGCAATACCGGAAGACTTTATTCATCGGGTGGGGCGCACGGGAAGGGCCGGAGCAACAGGCTCTGCCATCACGTTCTATTCAGGCGTGGAGCGTTCTGACCTGGCCAGAATCGAGCGCACCCTGCAGTTAAAGATGCGCCGTGGGCACGTTGATACCGGTCTTGTCCGGGAAGAGCGGGCCATGCCGGTTGACGTTTCCAGCATGCGGGCCGAGCCGGTTAAGCCTGGATCCAGGATGGTTCGACTTCCGGGAGAGGTCTTTCAGCGCTACACGGTCTAAGATTTGCACCCTGGCAGGCCAACAGGGCTTTCCAAACAGCTAGTTTCGGGTCTTGGAGATATTTATCGCCAAGGCCCGTGCTTATTAGGGATGCACTTGACAGATTCTCCTATAGAATAGAATCATGTCCACCCAAAACGATCCCAAGGCCGACTTGCTGGTAAAAACAGCCGATTTTTACCGGCGCTCCATTGCCAATTATGGGCAATTTACAAGAACAGAAAGAAAACCGCGAACCAAGAAACAGCTGGAACAACGTCTCCAGACCATTCTGAAAGAAATCGATTCGCTTGGCGTTAAGCCCGTTTCTGCAGACTAATAGTAGAGTGCAAAGAGCGAACTAGGGCGTCCATCGACCCCGGAAGCAACTGCGTTCAACCGAGCACGAACCGTGACCCACTGCCAAATAAGCCCCATGGCGGTTAAACCATCTCCTGGATGGGGTCGTACAAATGTGGCCAGCACTCGCCCATTTGCACGAGTCCTGCCAGTAATCTTTGCTCGCTCTTAATGCGAGAGGAAAATCACTGTTGGCCACCCACGATAAATTCGACCCTGATTGGAAGCAAGTAGACCCTGAAGACGAGGACAAGGAATACCTCACCCCTAATGAAGCCAGCAGCTTTATTGGGACGGAGGTGCCTTCCGCGGATGAGATTGATGATTTGGTAATGACGCTGGATACCGAAGGCATTGATTTAACTGAAGGCGAACTGCCTTCACAACGCCGCAGAAAGACCGGCTTTGGAATCGATGACCAGGAGGAACTTGATACCAGCGTTGCTCCGGGTGTGCTGGATAAAACCAGCGATCCCGTACGGCTCTACCTGCGTGAAATGGGTACGGTGCCTCTTCTCACCCGCCAGGGAGAAATCGAGATTGCGAAGCGATTTGAACGCGGGCATCTCAGGGTGCTTAAAGCAATTTCGCGTTGCCCCATTGTCATTCGAGAAATTACGACTCTTGGCGCCGATCTTGAGTCAGGCGCGCGCTCCATTAAAGAGGTAGTGGTCTTTAACGAAGAGGACGTCACCGACGATATTCTTTCCGCGCGTACTCAGTCCACTATCGATGAGATTGAAAAGATGGTGGAGCACTACAACAAAGTGCAGAAACTGGAAGACAAGCTCGCCGGCATCAGCCGCAAGCAAAATCCCAAGCCATATCGCCGATGCCAATGGAAGCTGGGACGGGAATGTATCGCGGTATCACGCGTGATACGCGGTTTCAAATACACTCCACAGGAACGAAAACGGCTGATTGATCGCGTAACAACCACGACGGACACGATGCGGTCCTTGGATCGTCAGGCGCAACGGCTGGAAAAGAAGATTGAAGGTACGCGGAACGAAGAGCATCGTGCTGAATATAAACGGCAGCAGAAAAGCTGCCTCTCAGACCTGAAGCAACTGGAGCAGGAAGCCGGCGTCAGTTACAAAGAGCTTTCTCGCACGCAGAGGGAAATCACGCAGGGAAACGTGGATGCGGAGTACGCCAAGCGCGAACTGGTGGAAGCAAACCTACGTCTTGTGGTCTCGATCGCCAAGAAATATACCAACCGTGGTCTGCAATTTCTGGATTTGATCCAGGAAGGCAACATGGGCCTGATGAAGGCCGTGGACAAATTTGAATACCGTCGGGGATACAAATTCTCCACTTACGCCACGTGGTGGATTCGGCAGGCTGTAACGCGGGCAATTTCAGACCAGGCCCGCACAATTCGCGTTCCTGTCCACATGATTGAAAACATCAACAAGCTGCTTCGCGCTTCGCGCCAGCTGGTACAAGAGCTCGGACGTGAACCAACTTCAGAAGAAGTTGCGCAACGCATGGACATTCCCGTATCCAGTGTCCGCAAAGTGCTAAAGATCGCGCAGCAGCCCATCTCACTTGAGAGCCGTGTGGGCGAGGAAGAAGATTCGCGTTTGGGCGATTTTATTCAGGACACCACCGGCGTTTCGCCTGCTGAAGCCATGATCCGGGTGAACCTGAAGGAGCAGACCGCCAACGTTCTGCGCACCCTGAATCCCCGCGAAGAGCGCATTATCAAGATGCGATTCGGCCTGGAAGATGGATCTGAGCATACGCTTGAAGAAGTAGGACAAAACTTTCAGGTAACGCGCGAACGTATTCGCCAGATTGAAGTGAAAGCGCTGCGCAAGCTGCGCCACCCTTCGCGTTCACGCAGGCTCAGGGCATTTGTCGATCGAAAGACATTTGGCGAAGGCGATTAAAAGCCGCGGGGTACACCGGCTGTGGGAGAACTATCATGAGCGATAACAACGAAGACAAGACTATTTACAAAGTTGTAGTCAACCATGAAGAACAATACTCAATCTGGCCCGCCCACCGAGAGAATGCGTTGGGATGGAAGGATGCCGGCAAGAGCGGCACCAAAGAAGAGTGCCTTGCATACATCAAAGAAGTATGGACTGACATGCGGCCGTTGAGCCTGAGAAAAAAAATGCAGGAGCACGGGCTCGGTTAGGGATACAGCCGAAATTAGGTGGGTGTAAGCATCAGTCCAACTCGTTCGCGGATGTCTGAGGGAAAGGGCCGCGACTTCCGGGCTGAGGTGTCGAAGTAAACGGCCACCAGAGTCGTGCGCGCGGCTAGCTCGCCTGTCCCATCGTTGGACATTTCGTGGCAGAAGCGGATCGATTTTTCCCTGATCTCGAGCGCCGCCGAGCGAATGGTAATGACATCGCCGGCATGCAGTTCGCGCTTGTACTCAATGCGTTGTTCCACGCCCGCCATCCCCGTGCCTTCCTTCGACAGTCGCGATCGCGAGAGGCCGATGCTGGAGAAGAACTGCCAGGTGGCTTCGTCGAATTTGCCGACATACCACATCACGTTCATATGATTCATATGGTCGCAGTGCCAGGGATAGACTGTTCCCCGATAGGTGATGGGCAGGTCGGGCATCTTTCCTTATGCTCCTCAATGGGTGCGACACAGAGTGACAAAGCCGAGTGGCAAAGCCCAGTGTCGCGCAAAGATCCGGATTCAAGAGTTTAGGGCCGAGTCGGTACGTCACGCAAGCTCTGCACCCAATTAGTCTTGTCAGCCTCGCTCCGGCGAGGCTTTTTATTTCTGGTAGGGCCTTGCGTGATTACGTCATCAATGCCATCAACAGTGGGATTTTTCGTATTGGGAGATCTCGGCTTCGTGCTGCAAGGTCATTCCAATCTCGTCCAGACCGAGCAGCAAGCTGGTGCGGGTGAAAGGAT